>ENA-OSIY01001149-OSIY01001149.1-marine-metagenome-genome-assembly--contig:-NODE-1149-length-14394-cov-8.774813_pt1 | contig 14394 bp, 14 predicted proteins | sample MGYA00237884_ERZ534233 | MGnify/ENA primary metagenome ERZ534233 (study PRJEB26412, sample SAMN06343840) | marine metagenome | isolation source: estuarine water | place: USA: Columbia River Estuary... | reverse complement strand
CTGTAGCCATAGATGAAGCAGCTATTGCACTACCACAACCAAATGTCTTAAATCTAGCATCAGTTACTGTTTGTGTATCATCATCAATTTTAAGAGTGATTTTCATGATATCACCACAATTTTTTACAACAATACCTTCCTCAACATTATGTGTTATACGAGATAAAACAACATAATTGTTATTCTCTTCAACTTGTAATGTATAAGTTTCAATTTCTCCAATATACTCTCGTTTTATTATATTGTGATTATAACCTTTACATTCTTCAAAAAAGCCAGTCAATGTTGGGAATCTTGTTGATAAATTTTGCGGAATTTTATTTTGTTTAGCATTATTCCGCCAAATATCTGTTGTTAATTTCCCATGTTTTTTATATAAAGTATTTCCAATTTTAAATAGATCTTCATCTGAATACCCTAACCATTTAGGGTTTTTTTCTTTTGGTTTGGAAGCAAAGTTTTGTTTCCATTCATCTGACATTTTGTGATAACAATTATTCTTACCACTTTGTCTTTTAGATATTAATTTTCTTTGTTCTTCAGTGTTTAGTTTTTTGAATCTTTTATCAATATCAATAACGATAATTTCTTATTAGGTATAAGTAATCTTATTGTTAATTCTTATAATCCAACTTTTTCAACAAATTATACTATACCTTTGAATACATGGGTAAATATATGTCAAACATATGTTCAAGGCACACCTTCTACAATATATGTAAACGGAGCTTTAGGTGTAGGTACAAATACCCCAACTACAACAGGTTTAATTAGAGCAACGAATGATGTGATTGCATTCTTTGGTTCGGATGAAAGATTAAAAGAAAACATCTATGTATTAACAGGTTCACTTGAAATGTTAGACAAAATACATGGTTATTCATTTGATTGGAGAACGATGCCAGGAATACATGAAAACGAAGGAAATGATATCGGGGTAATTGCTCAAGAAATTGAAAAAATCTTACCTCAAATTGTAACCACAAGAGATAACGGATACATGGCGGTTAAATATGAAAGACTTGTAGCGTTATTGATTGAATCAGTCAAAGAGTTGAAAAAAGAAGTCGATGACTTAAAATCAAAAATAAAATAAACTAAAAGGGACTTAAAACGTCCCTTTTTTGTTTTCTTAAGTTTTTTTCTTATATTATATCTTATGAATAATATAGGTATTGGAATAATGTGTTTTGGCGATGAATACTATTTTAGTTTTGCAGATGAAAGCGTCGGTAAAATAATAGAAAGCAATACACATTGCTACATCCTTACAGATAATATCGACTATTTTCAAAAAAAATATAACTCAATATATTGTCACACAATTGGTTATGATAAAGAAATTAAATCTTATCATGACAAAATTATACTAATTAAAAACATTCTAAAAAATCATGATATTAGTATTATAATTGATGCTGACGTTATAATTAAAGAAAACTCTTTAATTGATATTTTAAAAAATTACGAATTTAAGAAGGGTATATCATATATAGATACATTAGCAAACCATTCATGTAAATATACTTTTATAAAAGATATCAAAATGGATGTAGAAAATATTGAATGGTTTAATTATAAGAAATTCGTTGAAGTGTTATATCCCCCATTTTGGAATTTAGAGACAATTTACGAGTATCTATTAGTTATTAACAAAGATGGACTAAAAGATAATTTTTTCGAGGTATATGGAAGGTTACAAGCCGTTAAAGAGTATTGTGATGTGTTAAGGAATAAAAATAAAGTAAAGGGAGCGGGAGAAGGGATATCATTACACATATCTGCAAAAGTAACGGGTAGCGATATACAAAGAGATATTGAGTTTTATGGGTTAATAGAAGATAAAATATTAAATATTAATAGAAGATGATTACCAATCAAGATTTTATAAAAGAAAGAATCACCACCAATTATGGTGAACCTATACCTTATAGATGGACACATGGTGCAACGGAAGAACATATGGGTGATGGTATTATAGTTTATTCATTAATACAACATATGAGATTCAAGAATTGTGTATGTATCGGGTCAGGAGGTGGGTTTATACCCCGTATTATTACACAAGCAAGATTAGATTTACATAAACAAGGAATATTTGAAGGTAACGACACTTTAAATTGGGGTGATATCGGTGCAACCTATCTGGTTGACGCTTGCAATGGGGTAGGAGGACCTAACGACCTTGAAGATGAGTATTCATACTACCGACATACGTTTCAACCCAGATTGATTAAATCAACATCAGAAGAAGCATATTATAATTTCTTCGTTTTACAAGATATTAAATTAGATTTTATCTTTATAGATGGTGACCATTCATATGAAGGAGTTAAGAAAGATTTTGAATTATACTCAACACTATTAACCGATAAAGGTATTATTGTTATTCACGATACAGATTCAGATTACGAGGAATCATTAATAGTTTCAGAGGACGCAAAAAAAGACCATCACAAATTCGACGGCCCATCAAAATTTATTAAAGAATTAGAAAAAAACCCATTATATAATTTGATTAATTTATTTAATTTTCGTATATTACCTAATAAACCTGCATCAAGCGGTATAACGGTAATTAATAAAAAATAATGGTTAGGTTATTAACAGTTATAGGACACGGAGTCAATTTACTTCCACATTTCATCAAACATTATAAAAGATATGTTGATGAGATTAACATTGCAATTTACAAAACGGATCTATACCCAACGTTAGAGGAAGATATAAATGAAATTATTAAAGACCATGATAATGTGAAGATTGTTAAGGTTATTGAAGATAGGGTTTTTGATTGGGAGAAAGTAACTGCATTATATAATTTTATTAAAATAAAACACTTAAATGATTGGTGGGTGATTGCCGATATCGATGAATTTCATTTGTATCCGAATGATGACATTAATACACTTTTATCCGATTGTGATGAGTTTGGTTGGGAGATAGTTAGAGGTGGGTTTATTGATAGAATAGGACATGAAGGAGAATTCGTGGAATTGAAAGACAATGTATCAATATGGGAACAATTTCCAAACGCAGGATTTTTCAGGTACCCAATGAGTAAAGCGTGTCCAAATAAAATTTGTATAGTTAAAGGTAAAATACCTGTTAGTTCGGGACAACATTATGCGGTTCTTGATGGAGAAACAACATGGAAATGGAGAGGATGGAATCATCCATTGATAGCACCGATTTACGATTATTCAGTACAAGTACATCATTTTAAATGGGACAGTACTTCCATTGAAAGGATACAAGCGGTTGCAGAAGTTAAAGAAGAGTATGCATATTCAAATGAATATTTTAAAATGTTCACTGAATTAAAAAAAACAAAATTTAGAATAGATTTAGTTAATAAAGAACATATGTTTGAATTAGGATTAACGTATCCTGAATTTAATAGATATAAAACTTGGAATAAATTAATAAATAAAATAACATCAATATGAACACAAAAGAAGAAAAAGAAAAAATACTTCTTGAAATTGAATTGAGAAAAGTAAAAGCCTTAGAAAAAATTAGTAGTTCATTAGATGCTTTGACAATTTGGTTTGAAGAAATAGATAAAGGTGAATGGAGCGGTAGAATTCAATATTATCTATCTGAATTTCATGGTAAGGTTGTTAAAGATAATGAAGTTACAATTAAAGATACTGATATAGACGAGATATATAAAACTGACGAGGACTAATAAATGAAAGACAAAAAATTAGGGGTAATCATTCCATATAGAGACAGAAGAGAACATCTTAAAACTTTTATAAGGAGTTTTAAAGGGTTCATGTCTAATAAGGGGATTAATTACCATATAATTGTTGTTAACCAAGATAATAGTAAATTATTCAATAGAGGCATGTTATTGAATATTGGTTTTAAATACGCATTAGAATATAATTGTGATTACGTTGTATTTCATGACATTGATATGATACCAATACAAGTTGATTATTCATTTAATGAGTACCCATTACATTTATCTAATAATTTTATTAAAAATGACGAAATAAAAATACAAGAAATATTCGATGAATATTTTGGCGGAGTGACTTTATTTCCAATTGAAGATTTTAAAAAAATAGACGGATTTTCAAATAAGTATTGGGGATGGGGTTATGAGGATACCGATTTGTTACATAGATGTAACAAGCACGGTATAAAGTTAGATTATTTAAAAATAAAAAATTTAGGTAATGATGGAATTAATTTAGAATTTAATGGAGTTGACTCATATGTAAGAGGTAGAAATATATTTGATTTAACTAACGATTGTACCTTTTTCATTTCATTCTATCCAGATAAACAAATTTGCGATCATCTTAGAGATACCGACGAGTATAATGTATTTACAATACCAGGATATGATTTTTCAATATCATACAATTCTTTTTCTAGATATAATGTTTGTATTTTTGACAAAAACAAAAATTCTTTTTTTATAAATTCAAAAATAAAAACAAATTACAAAACTAATATAGCGGTAACACTTGACGCTAAAAATAAAAAACTAACAACATATCAAGATGGTGTGTTAATTGGTACAGTAGACTACCCAAACATATACCCATACGAAAAAGAAGAATTTTTTTATTTAGGTGTTGGTAAACCTGATAGAAACGACGAAGTTCAAAAAAATAAGTTTAAACCTAAGTTCTATAAAGGATATGTCGATTCTTTTGTTACATATAATAAGATTTTAAACGATAGAGAGATTATCGAAATGTCCAATAGTAAAAACAAAAAATTAACAAAAAATTTTGGCGATTATAAATCTTCTGAAAACATAACATTATATTATGACGCTAAATCTATAAGTGATTATAAATTAGTAGACTTATCGGGTAATAACAACCATGGTGAAATTGTAAAATGTAAAATCGTTAATTTAAAATTTGACGAATATAAAACATTAAAAATACCTTTTAAGAGAATATCCACGTTTTCATTATTACCACACAAAGAAAACGGGTTTTATAAAAATAAATGGAAGTATAATGCGACAAGATGGAATCAAGTTAGGTTCATGAATGAGGTAAAAAACAAATATTGAGTTGATTTTTAACGATGGTTTATCTACATTAAAGTTTACAGAATATAATCTCAAAAAGATTGAAGATAATATAACACACATAAATGTTGGATTAGAATGAAATTAGCGATAATTGTACCATATAGAGACAGAAGAGATGATTTAGATGTGTTCATACCACACATGGAAAAATTCTTAGCTAATAAGCAAATAGACTATAAAATTTTTGTCGCCGAACAATCTGATGATAGAGCGTTTAATTATGGTAAAATATGTAATGCCGTCTTTAATGAAATAAAAGACGATTACGATTATTTTTGTTTCCATGACGTAGATTTATTACCATTAAATGATGACGCGGACTATTCCTACAAAGACACACCAACGCATTTGGTTTTTGAGAATGAAAATAAAGAAAAAATATTACCATACAGCCAATATTTTGGTGGAGTAGTAATTTTTAGTAAAGATGATTTTATAAAGGTAAATGGATTTGGTAACGACTATTGGGGTAAAGGGTATATTGATTTAGATTTACTATATAGATGTTTAAAAAGTAAAATTACCTTAACTAAAAATTATGATTATGAGGTTAAAGAAATGCTCAAATCTGATTTAAAATATAGAAACATAACTAAAAAGGTTTCTAAAATTGTTTTACCCGAAAATTCAATTATAGTTAACAGGAACTCTAACGTCATCGCTACCGATTTTACATTAAGTTTCCATTATAAAGAGGTGAGACAAAATAGAAATAAGATAGTTATTTTTAGGACACTTGATGTTGATGACTTTCAGATATTCACCATAAATGGACAAATGATTTTACAATTTTTTGATAAGGGCGAACTATTCCAAATTGACATTAACAACGAAGTCGATATAACCCAGTTTAATCATTTTACATTTACTCACGATTACAATAAAAAAGAATTTATTATCTATATAAATGGTGTTGAAAAATTTAATATTAATTATACCATAAATTATAATTTTACCAAAAAAAATGTTATATTAGGTGATATAGACAATAGCGTAAAAATTGAATTAATTGATTTTAAATTGTTTACAAAAAAACTAACAAAAAATGAAGTTAATAGAAATTTTTACTATGGGGTAAAATCAAATTGTTTTGAATTTAATAAGCTTACGTTTTATGATAATTTAACAACATTCATTGACGAACATTTGAATATTTGGGAAATTATGGGTAAAACCACATCTGACAAAGAAAACTTAATTATTGGTGAAATGTCAATTGTAGATGTGCTTAATAAACAATTAAACAAAGTAAAGTATACCCCTAATAAAATAAAAGGAAGATATGAAATTAGAGGTAATAAATTCGCCGACATTGAAAAAACATATCATCCAGATATAATTGAAAATAAAAAGACATACTATGATGATTTATTAACAAATAAAATTAACATAAGTAAGTTTGGATTAAAAAGTGTTAAATACACTTTATTAAATAAAATAGAACATAACAATAACACAGAATGGTTGAAAATATCTCTTTAACAAAATATCAAGTTGAAACGCTTGAAAGTATTGCAGATTTATTAGAAAGTATTGACTATTCTAAAGAAGGTGCTGAAATTAAATTTTTAACCCTTATTGTGAATATTGAAAGCCTTTTACCAAAATCAAATATTTTTGATTACGTGTTTAAGACGGACATCACAAAAGATAAAAAATTAGAATTACAGGAAATTAAAAAACAAAAATTTGAGGTAATAAATAGTAATGTGGAGTTGTTAAAATCATTACCAAACGACATTGAATTTAAATGGAATCAAGTAAAAGAAAATTACGATATCATTAAAGAAAATGAAGAAAAATATAATATAGAAATAGATGACTTATATGATAAAATAAAGGAATCGCAAGATGAATTATATGGTAAAATAGATGATTTTGAAAAAGAAAAAAACGAAATTATTGAAAATCTTTATACCCAAATAAAAGAAAACGAAGCCAAATACAGTTCAGAAATGGAAGCGGTATACGATGAGATAAAAAAAATTGACGATGAATTATATGGGAAAATTGACGTTAGTGAAAATGAAAAAAATAATATTGTAAATAAAACATACGATGAAATAAAAAGCATCGAATCAAACATTCAAGACATTCATACACAAATGAGTGAAATGGCTTCTGAGAATGATGTGTTATATGGTGAGATAGAAAATATTGACTTTGAAATATCACAAATCGATAACTACATCGAGGAGTCTGAGTGGAAAGTAGATTTGGATAGTCATGAAGAAGTAACATTTAATAAAATAAAAGAAAAATTAATAATCGAAAAAAAGTTTAATTATGGAAATATCTAAAGAAGAACAACACGAATTAAATAAAAAGGGTGTTGAAGCTATGTCAAGAATAGCAACCTCATTAGAGGGCATAAACGATTGGGTTTACACGTTAAATACCGCAGCATGGTCAGAGAGACTAGAGTGGTATTTAAATGAATTTTATCAATTAGCTAAAGCAAAAACTATCGGTTCATCTGATAGACCAACAAAAGAATATGAAGAAGAAACTGGCGATAATAGTTCCTTATAGGGATAGAAGCACTCATTTAAATACGTTTATTTCGTACATGGAATCTTATTTAAAAGATTACACATATGAAATCATTGTTATAGAGCAAGATGATAACCAACCATTCAATAGAGGTAAATTATTAAACATCGGGGCTAAATACGCTATCGACAAAGGTTTTGATTATTTGTGTTTTCATGATGTGGATATGCTACCAATTAATGCAGATTATTCATACTCAAAAGAACCAACAAGCTTGGTGTCTGAACTTGAAAATAAAGAAGGAAATATATTCTTTAAATATTTTGGAGGAATTACACTTTTTAATGTGGAAGATTTTGTTGTTGTGAATGGCTATTCTAACAATTATTGGGGATGGGGATATGAGGATGATGATTTATTTTATAGAGTAACACATAGCGGGTTATTTTTTGATTCTGAAATGATTGGCGAGAATGACTATTCTTTATTTTCTGTTGAATTAAAAGAAGAAGACTATATAAAAATACCAATAGATTCCAAATTCATTGATGGCGATTTTAATATTAAATTAACCACAAAAGTTGAATCTAAGTATTTTGACGAGAATAAAAATTATGATGAATATCCAATTTTATCCATTCCGGGTTATAACATTGGTATTTTTTATAATTCATTTAATAGATTTTTTATACAGGTTTACGATACTAATAAAAAACCATATTCAATTACAACAGACATTTTAGATGACATAACATCGAGCTTCACGTTTTCTAAAGTCGGGAATAAAATTTCATTTTTAATGAACGATAAATTAATTGGCGATGTTGTTATGGATAATCCGATACTTAATTTAGGTAATGAATTTATGTATATAGGAACGTTCTCTGAAAAAGAAAAAATTGAATTTGATTTAACGATAATTGACATTGAAATTGATGAGTATCATTTAGGGACAAATGATTATGAATTAATAGGTGGTGTAATTAATTCTGATAAAATGATATCACATAGAACTTCTATCCCAAAACCAGTTAGAAGAGAAGGGCTATATCGTGAATTATATCACAATAGTAACTCATCGATTAACAAATCTTGGGTGCATAAAGAAACTAGAAATAACCAAATATTTTTTAACAATTTTGTTAAGCAAAATTTAATTGATTTTACTAAAGAAGGTTTAAATACACTTCAATATGAATTAATTTCAGAAAAAGATAATAATAACCATAAAATTTTGTCCGTATCATTATGAGTCATAAATTAGGGATTTGTATACCATATAGAAATAGAAAAGAACATTTAGATAAGTTAGTACCACACCTTTCTGAACATTTAACAAAACAAGGGATTGAACATACTTTTTATGTTGGACATCAAGTAGACGATAAGTTATTTAACAGAGGGGCGATGAAAAACATTGCGGCTAAATATGCGTTTGAAGATGGGTGCGACTATATTGCATGGCATGATGTAGATATGTTACCACAAGAAAATGCGGACTATTCATACCCATCGGAAAATCCTGTACATATTGCAACTAAATTGTCAAAGTATAATTATGGTTTAGGTTATGATCAATACTTTGGTGGAGTTGTATTATTCACAAAAGAACAAGTTGAAAAAACTAACGGGTACTCAAATGATTATTGGGATTGGGGAATGGAAGATGATGATTTATTTTGGAGAGCATATTTTGAAGGTATGACAACTGGTGATATTTTTAAAGAATATGAAAGTAAAAAGATTGGTGTTTTTAATGGTGTAAATTCACATATTGAAATACCCGCCAATAGAAAATTGGTAGAATGTTTAAATAAAAATCATACAATATCTTTTTTAGTTTGTGCAGAACAACAACCAGAGAAAGTACCAATTTGGTTAATTGGTGACAAAGAAAAGAAATTTATTGAATACCCAATCTTTGTAAAAACAGGAGGTTACAATTATATGTTATCTTTTAATAACTCAAGAGCCTTCACGATGAAAGTATTTGACGAAAGAAGAAATCAAATTTATAGTTGGATTAAAAGATTTGAATCTCTTTGGACTTGGATAACGTTATCAATTGATACCGAAAATAATCAAATGTATTTTTACCTAAATAACGAACTGACAAGAAATCAATTCGGAACCAAAGAAAATTTACCAATTTCTTATGAAGGTAAACTAATGAGATATGATTTAAGAAATCCATTTATGATTGGTTTTGATAATTTTACTAACACAAGATTTAAAGGTAAAATTGCAAGAATAAAACTATATAATAAATTTTTTAACTGCGAAGAAATTAGTAATATAATTGACGATAAATTAGATGTTCCAGTTTTGGATTTTGATTTCAATAATTTAACGCAAGAGTATCAATTGAATAACGTAGATTTAATTGACGAACAGATTCAAGTTATTGAAAATATCATACCCTTTAGGAGAGATGGGGTTTTTGATTGTTTACCCCATATAGATGAGGGGTATGTCGGGGGAACATGGAAAAAAGGCGAAACCACAGCTAAAAATGAAAAAAGGTTTGTTTCTGAAATGCAACAAGGTAGAATTGATTATAAAAATGATGGTATGAATAGTTTGAAATATGAATTAAAAGATGTATCTTTAAGTGAAAAGGTTGTAATGATTAACGTAACCTTATAGTTCATATTAAAATAAAAACATATGTCAGATAATCAAGGTTTACAAGAATTTCAAAAAACTAAGGATAAATTAGATAGTGTTGGGTGTGGTTTTTGTTTAGCAAAATGGACACAAGTTACAATACACCTTAGTGCGGGGCTGACACATTCTTGTCACCATCCGGTACAACATAAGATACCGTTAAGCGAGTTAAAGCGAAACCCATCGGCGTTACACAATACACAATTTAAAAAAGACAAGAGAAAACAAATGTTAGAAGGTAAAAGACCTTCAGAATGTAACTATTGTTGGAACATTGAAGACAGCTCAAATTCGTTTTCGGATAGAATATTCAAATCAACAGAACCATGGTCTTTCGATCAGTTTGATGAAATTGTAAAATCTGATTGGCGAAAAGATTACAATCCAAGATATGTTGAGGTTTCATTTTCAAATACATGTAACTTTAAATGTGCATATTGTGGTCCTCAGTATTCTTCTAAATGGGTAGAAGAAATTGAAAAATTTGGACATTACGAAACAACAAATAGATTCAATAGCATTGAAGATTTAAAGAATCGTAATGAAATGCCATATAAACATAGTGAACATAATCCATATATTGACGCATTTTGGGAGTGGTGGCCTGACTTGTTTAAAGATTTACATACGTTTAGAATAACAGGAGGAGAACCACTCTTAAGTAAGGACACATTTAAGGTATTGGAGTACATCCAAGAAAACTCAAATCAAAACCCTAACATATCATTAGCAATTAATTCAAATTTAGGTGCACCAGATAATATTATTGATAGGTTTATTGAAATCGCTAAAGATTTATGTGAAAACAATAAGGTTAGAGAATTAATAATTTTTACATCAGTAGAAGCGAAAGGAAGTCAGGCGGAATACACTAGGCACGGTTTGGATTATGAGAGGTTCTGGAGCAATGTAGATAAAATACTAACAATACTACCAAAAGTTACAATTAACATAATGGCGACGTTTAATGCTCTATCTGTGTTTACTTATAGTGACTTAATTGATAGAGTTTTTGAATCAAAGAAAAAATTTGCAAATAATGAAAGGTATTGGATATCCGCAATACAATTGGATACGTCATATTTAAGATACCCCTCACATTTATCTGTAAAAATATTAGAAACCGAACATAAAGAACTAATACTTGATTCGGCAAAAAAAGCTCTTTATTATGGTATGACGGAGTTCGTACAAGGTTCTTATGGTTTTTCAAATACCGAAATACAAAAAATAAAAAGATTATACGATTATGCAATTTTTGAAGACGATTTTAAATTAGAACAAAATAGAAAAGATTTCATCATATTTGTTGATGAATTAGATAGAAGAAGAGAAACCAATTTTTTAGAAACGTTCCCACAATTAAAAAAATTTTATGATACATATAAAAAAATATAAGCCTTGGATTTTTTATCCATCTGCTCTTTGTGATTCATATCCAGAAAATCCCGCTAATAAAATTATTAGTGGAGAACATGATTTTCAATTAGAAATGAGAATTACATTATTGGATACCGAAGATAAGAACGGCACAGTATTTTCAATATTACCGAAATACACCGGATTAGATATCCATAAAAACTTACTTTTTTTTACTGTAAAATTTGAAGATGAATCTTCTCAGTTCTATCAATTTCCATTTACAATATATGACAATGTTGACATTGATTTAAAAATGACTCACGTCTCTAAAAAATATTTAAAAATAACAATTAATGATGATGAGCAATTAAATTTAAATTTAGAAAAATTAGGATTATATAAAGATAGCAACCCCTGTGTTGTTTTTGGTTCAAATAGCTTCTCACATATCGACGAAAATTCAAATTGCACAGAAATGGAAATGCATGAATTTAAGTTATATAAAAAGAAGAAACTATTAGCACATCACACTTTTGATGAATTTATTTTCAATAAATCAGTAGATAAAACAGGAAATTTAAATTTCTTACATCACAAAATATTAGAATGTTAAAAGAGGTTTTTGAAAATACTAGAAATAAGTTAAATTTGGTTGGATGTGGGTTTTGTTTAGCAAAATGGACACAGGTAACTATGCACCTACATAATGGAACGACACATTCATGTCATCATCCTAAACCTCATAAAATACCATTAGAAGAAGTATTAACAAACCCAACTGCATTACACAATACGAAATTTAAAAAAGAAATTCGTAAAGAAATGCTTGAAGATAAAAAACCTGATGAATGTGATTATTGTTGGAATATTGAGAACGCTTCGTATGCTTTCTCAGACAGAACACTTAAATCTTCAGAACCATGGTCAGCACCTTATTTAGAAGATATTTTGAAATCTGGTTGGAAAAAAAACTATAACCCAAAATACGTTGAGGTAAGTTTTTCGAATACTTGTAATTTTAAATGTTCATATTGCGGTCCTCAGTATTCTTCTAAATGGATGGAGGAAATTAATACTCACGGCCCATATAAGACAAGTACCAATTACAACGATATCGAATGGTTTAAGAAAGAGGATACCATGCCGTACTTAGCGTCTGAAAATAATCCTTATGTCGATGCTTTTTGGAAATGGTGGCCTGAGATGTATCAAGATTTACATACATTTAGAATCACAGGAGGGGAACCTTTATTAAATAAAGATACCTTCAAGATTTTAGATTATATAATTGAAACACCGACACCTAACAAAAAATTAAGTTTATGTATTAATAGTAATTTAGGAATACCTAAAAAATTGTTCGATGAGTTTGTTGTAAAAATAGAGAAAATATTAGATAAAGAATTAGTACATGAATTTATAATTTTCACATCTTGCGATACTTGGGGCGCTCAAGCAGAATACATTAGAAACGGATTTGAATATAGTTTATTTAAAGAGAGAATTGACTTCTTACTGGATAAATTTAAACCACTTACAATTGACATAATGTCAACATATAATGCATTGTCAGTACCAAATTATAAGTATCTAATTGAAGATGTAGTAGAGTTGAAAAAAAGACATCATAATCCGTATAGATATTGGGGTTCATCTTTGTTGTTGGATTCTTCATACTTAAGATTCCCCGAACATCAATCAATAAAGATATTAGAAGATAAATGGGTTTCAGCAATTGACGAGCAAGCAAAACTTGTTGATTTTTACGAACAAGTGAGAACTGGTGTGGTTGACGGACATGGATTTACTGATATAGAAATAAACAAAATAATAAGAATAAAAGATTGGTTTACTTCATCTGAAGGTAATAAAATGATAGATACAAATCGAAAAGATTTTTATACGTTTATTACTCAACATGATATTAGAAGAAACACTAACTTTTGTAAAACTTTCCCCGAATTAGAGGAATTTTACCATAAATGCGGAAAAATATGATATTTAAAAACAAAAAAGCCTACGTAATAAATCGATATTCAGATAATGATTTAAATCCTGAAAGTTATGATTTAGTAACTAATAATGATTTTGTATTTGAGGCGACGTTTAAATTAACCACCAATAAATCAAAAACGTCTGAAAGTTGTGTTATCTCCAGACAAGGATATAATATGGGTATTTACATACACCACTTTAACGATGAAAATTTCATAAAATGGGTATGGTGGGAAGTCGATGAAAAAAATAACCATGTGTGTAATGAAATATTTGTTCATAAAAAATACAAATTAACAGACATAACAAACGTAAAAGTTATTAAAAAAGACAATGAATTTAGTTTGTTTGTTAATGGCGAATTATATGAAACGAAAGAAATAACAAATAGTTTGTTTGACTATGACGATAAATTAATGTACGTTGCTGTTTCAGATCCAAATAATACAAATAATAATTGTGGTTGGTTTAATGGCGAAATTTATGATATTAAAATTTACGACAGTGTTGATGAAAATATTAACACATTGTATCTTTGGTTTGATTTTGAAAATAATGATGAATTTAAAACATTTGATAAATCTGGTAATAAAAACGATGGAAATTTATTTAACCAACTTGTTAAAAAAGCTAAAAAAGATGAAATTGAAAAAATAAAAAGAGAAATTGAAGAAATAGAAAATGAGATAAAAGAAAAAAATGTCGATACGGAAATGCTAAAAACAAAAATAGAAGATGAAATACAAAAAATAAAAACAGAAATTGAAGAAACAGAAAAAATAACGAAGGAAAAAAATATTGAATTAGAA
>ENA-OSIY01001148-OSIY01001148.1-marine-metagenome-genome-assembly--contig:-NODE-1148-length-14398-cov-4.934921_pt1 | contig 14398 bp, 19 predicted proteins | sample MGYA00237884_ERZ534233 | MGnify/ENA primary metagenome ERZ534233 (study PRJEB26412, sample SAMN06343840) | marine metagenome | isolation source: estuarine water | place: USA: Columbia River Estuary... | reverse complement strand
GTTATATATATCAACCGGCAAAGGTTGAAGTTTTATCGAGAGCAATAAAGTACTCAACTGGAGTACTATTGTTCTTAAAGTGACTGATTAGTTTTGAGCTAATTTCTACAATATAATCGCCCGGAAGCATCTTGAGATTGCCAATAGAAAATACAAATGTAAAAGATTTAACTTCTCCCAATCCTAACTGGATAATTAATTCAACTTCGGGTTAATTTTTAATTAAAAAATTGATTGAAAGAAGGATTTGCTATTGATTCTTGGGTTTCTTCTTCCTCATCATCTTCATGCTCGTGCTCTTCGTGCTCTTCGTGTTCAGTTTCATGTTCTTCGTGCTCATCATGATCGCTTTCGTGCTCTTCATGCTCAGCATCTTCGTCTTCTTCTTCTGTTAATTCTTCGCCGTCAAATTCATCTTCTTCGTCTTCTTCCTCTTCCATATTGTACTCGTCAACAGTTGATTGAAATTCATCTTCGTCCATTTCATGAATTTCCGAATTATGCTCTTCTTCCTCGTCCATATCCTCCTCATCTTCTTCATACTCTTCTTCTTCCATATCCGTATCCGATCCCATATCGAAATCATCATCGGATTCTTCATCTTCCGTATCATCCATAGAAGAATCTTCTGCTCCGTCAGTTTCTTCGTTCTCGTCTTCTGTCTCGTCATCGGACTCTATAGAATCTGCTCCACCATCTGTGTCCATGTCCATTTCATCACCAGATTCAGTTTCAGTATTATTATCTTGACCGAGTGTTCCTTCTTCGTATTGTTTAGAAAACTCCTCAAAACTTAAGATCTTTTTTTCCATTTTTGAATTATTTATATCTATATATCTTTTTTTCGCGAATACTCCTCTTATTCGGTTGCGTCTCCCATATTAGAAGCACCTCCAGACTCTACTGCTCCGTTACCTGGATAATTTATCTTAGATTGATTTTTAAAGATAGCATCTCCGTAACCAACATATTCGTAAGGTTTTTCTAGTTTAATCTCATGAAAAGGAGATCTATCCTCTTTACTCATGTTTTTAGGATTCCAGGGGTCGTTTATAACTTTTAAGAAGTCTTTAAACTCTAGGATCTCTCTTTTTTTAACATTTTTAATATTCATCTTTTTTTTTAAATTTAATTACCTAGGCCTAATAGGCTCATTATTCCTCCGGTAGAACCACTGTCTTCAGAAGGTTTATCTCCAGTATTTCCTGTTTTAACAGCTTTAGCTATATCTTTTTCAGAGAATTTACCTCCTCCAAAGATCTTTTCAAATGATGTTCCTTCTCCACAAACTACTCCTTCTATTTTTTTATTTATCATTTGTGAGAATTCTGTGGAATTTAAATAGTTAGTTGCTGTCTCTCTTACTGTAGCGGCTGCAGTTCCTAGAATACCTCCATTCATATTAATATCTAATCCTAATCCTCTAGCTAGTATGTCTATGGCTTTTTCTTCTAACGTCTCTTTAAGTCCATCTGATATAGCTTGAACCCAATATTTACAAGATCCAGTTCCAAAATAATCTCCTATCTTAGTGAACTGAATTTGTTCAACCACGTTCTTAGCAAATTCTGTAAAAAATTCATTGTTATCAGGTAAGCCCATTTTTTGAAGAAGCCAACCCGCAGCATAGTTTTTCATTCTATCTGTGAATCCACCGGATAAGGTAGATCCCAGACCTTTAATAAGGTCCCAGATTCCTTCATTAATCTCCTCTTTTGTATTCCCTTTATGAAGCATATCGTTATAATGGGCCTCTAGGCCTTCAAACAGTCTTAGATACTCGCCATCACTGATTGCTTCGTTTAATTTGAATTGAGAATATTTAATAACTTTCATTCCTGCATTCTTTTTATTATATATCTCTCCTTAATAATAAAACCCCTAGATATATAGTCATAATCGAAATCAACACATTGAAACATCTTTCCACATATAAAGATCTATTTGAAAGTACCTCTGCCGGTTCTCAAGACAGAGGGTCGGTAGATCTACCTCCATTTAAGTTTGCTATTAATTATGATTCTAGACTAGGATACACTAAACGTGATTTTTGTAGTGATTTGGCAGAGATCTATAGAGGAATGACAAAAAAGGAAAGATCTGAATTAATGGATGTTGTTTTTAAAAATGCTGGGGTTTTTAGGATCTCAAGAATGACAGACCTTTCGCAGGAAACTGTTGATAGAGTTATGCAAGCAGTGGAATTACACCTTGACAGTAAATCTGACTACAAGATGCAGGTTTTACCTGATGGATACATTCTTTGCTTCGAGGGATTAAAGAACAGGGAAAGACTTTGCGACGTTTACTATTCCCCCTCTGAATTAAAAGTTAAAATATCTTACACCGATTCTTACCCGGAAATGGAGGATGTTGTTATTTCTATAGATGATTTTAGACCTTCTTCTATAAACGTTGAATCGGACGATTTTTCTAACACTATCAAGAAGTGTAACGATTTCTTAGGAAATACTGAGATTACAGCATCGAAAGATAGTCCCGATAATTATTCACTATAAACTCAATTGATTTATCTTTAATGAGCTCAAAAGAGATCTCTTCTTCGCTCTTTGTCTTTTCTAGGTCAGCCATAATAAAACAGTGCTGGTCCCCAGAAAACACATTAATCTCTTTGTTAAAAAAGTCGTAAATTTTTTTATCCGACCTTGTGTAACCAGGGATAGGATCTATAAGCTCACTTAGGAGAAGCCCTACCTGATCGATGTCATCCACCTTTATTATTGAAAAAACCCAAGAATAGATTTTCATTTTTTTATCCTTGTTATTTCTCATGATAACAAATCCCCGGTCTTTAGAGAAAATCTCATTATTATGGACTTTGAACTTTATTGATTTTTCTATCTCTTCTAGGTAAGGGTTGATCTTATCAATGAATTTTCCCAAAACCTCTAAGCTACCCTCTAGAATATAATCAACCTCGTCGTCGTCCCAGTTCAGTGTGGTCAACTCGTTTATTTGATCAATCTCCCCTTGTGTCATGGTTCTAAGGGTCCTATCCGTTAGTTTATTAACTTTTTGAAAATTCTTAATATCATTATAAACCCGGGTGATCTTTTGAATTTGTTCGGAATACTTCTTTTGATCCAAGTCCTTTTCAACAGATTGCAAAAAGTCCATTAGAACATAATACTTATGCTCTGCATCTACGGGGTTCTGCAAAAACCAATATGGTTGTAAACTCTTCATTGTAAATCTCTATAATATATAACCTAATTTTCCCAAGATTCCTTTGTAAAAAAAATATTTCTGATTTTTAGAAACTTTCCTCTAAAAGGATGCTAAGATTGTTATCTAATAACATCCTGGGTTATGAATATATCTATAGTATCTTATGAGCCCCTTTCTTATAATAGCCTATTACACTATAGGAAACCATTACCAAACCCTCTCGGAAAATCTTACAAAATCTTGTAGAGAATTTAACCTCCCCGTGTTTTTAAAACCAATAGAAAACCTAGGATCATGGGAAAAGAACACACATTATAAAGCAAACTTTATCAATGAATGCCTTAACAGATTCTCAGAAAATTTAGTTTATGTTGATGTTGACGCAGTCTTTAGAAGACATCCAGATCTTTTTGAAGAATTAGATTGTGACATTGCATATAGAACAGAGAATTTTAAATGGAGAAGAAATGAAGCTCTAAGCGGAACTATCTTTCTAAAAAATAATAATAGGGTAAAAGATTTGGTTAAAACGTGGATTTCAATTAATGAATCTGTTCCCGCGGTTAGAAATGCTCCTATGACATGGGAGCAAGCTAATATGCAAAAGGCAGTTCAGGCGGAAAGGTCTATTAGGTATTATAACCTGCCGCCCGAATACACATATATCTTTGACCACACAAAAAGAATGTACCCTGATATAGAACCCGTTATTGAGCACTTTCAGGCATCTAGAAAGAGCTGATATATAAAAAGAATAAAAATTAAGAATGTCTTTCGAAAAGATAAGAAGGCTCCGAGTTTCATTAGATAAAATATTTAACACCAATTCAGAGGTAGGTGAAATAGTAAAAAATGAGCCAGTTGTTATTAATAACAAGGAAATCCCAAGGGGATTAATAGGGCCTAAGATTATTAGCTACTATGCTGATTTTGATACCAATAAATATTATGAGGGATTTGCTAAGATCCTGGTCGAAAAATTCAAAAAATTTGGACTGAATTATGATATGAGTGAATTAGAATCAAGGGGAGATTATGGGGTTAATTGCCTAATGAAGCCTGAATTTATTCTCGAAAAACTTACCGAATACAAAGCTCCTTTGATCTGGGTAGATTGCGATACTGATTTCAGAGAGCCTTTTGATCATTTTAATAATATCACAGAGGATATAGGAATGGCAACACATAGCGGGGAGCTTAATGGTATTAAAGCATCTCCCTTGTATTTTAATTACACCAAAGGAGCTTTTAGAATAATAAGAGAATGGGTAGTTCATTGCCGTGCTTGTTATGATAATAGAATAACAGAGCTAGATCATGATGCATTAAAGCATTATGTTTTAGAAGTGCTTAAGGGGACATATTCAACATATCTCTTAACAGAAAACTGGAATGACTTTGTACACGGACGTTATATTTGGAACGGTAATTCTAAAGTTGAAGGAAAGATACAAATTCATAGAAAAGTTGGGGTTAGCGACGATACTAGAAGGTCATATTCACAAAACGTTAAATTCATCAAAATCATATTTGAATCAAAGGATCCTAAGGTTTTTAAATCCGCACTAAGTTTCTTGGATGGATTTTCTAATAGATTCAGAATCAATTTTATTTTTTCTGAGGATCTTCTACAAGAATCTCTAAAGAATAATGATTTTGCTCGTCTTGAAATAGAATCTGGAGGATTAGTTTATTTTAATGATTCTATCTTTGATTCGGCAGCTGTAGGAAAAAACGAAATAGTTATTGGAGTTAATAATATTAAGGACATTGAAGAGGGGTGGGATCTTAAAATAGATTCAATGGTAGATGGAGAAGAAAATCCTCTTTATAAACTAAATTTTAATGACGGGGGTAAGGGCAGGATTAGAATAAAAACCTACAAAAAAATATGGATCTAATTAAAGGCATAGGAATGCCATTTCCTGCGGAGTATTCATCTTGCTCTAATCTTAGACCCGATTCATTTTCTTGGACGGGAGGAGAATCTGATATCCATGTTTATATAGACGGAAAAGTAATAGACGGATTACAAACAGAAAGACACTCGCTTAAGTTTGGTTGGCTTTGCGAATCCCCCGAAATAATTTCAGAGGTTCATGACACTATCAGACAAAATCCACAAAGATTTAAAAACAAATATGCTGGGATTTTTACATGTGACGAAAGTCTACTTGGCGATCCTTTTTTTATTTATACCCCGCCAGGATCTAATCTTCCTTGGACTAAACCAGAAGAAATAGCAATCTATGAAAAGAATAAATTGTGTTCTATGATATGCTCTCCTAAGGCAAGAACACAAGGACATCAATTCAGATTGGAAGTCGCAAATACCTTAATGAATAAATTAGATCTATTTGGGGGTGCACACGGATCACCCAGAATAGGAGAAGGATCTGGCCCAACCGGGGATTGGTGGAGGTCTAAGCTTCCTGCAATAAGAGACTATATGTTTTCTGTTGTATTTGAAAATACAATTTGCAACAAGTACTACACTGAAAAAATAACAGATTGCTTTGCCACCGGAACAATTCCAATTTACTGGGGCACTAGAAAGGTTGTAGAAGATTTTAATTCTGATGGAATTATATTTTATAATGAACTAGGTTCGATAGACGATCTAAATGAAGAATTATATCTTTCAAAGATGAATTCAATCAAAGATAACCTAGAAAGAGTTAAATCATTAAAGTCTGGAGATGATTGTGTTTATTCTGCTATAAAAACAATTCAAAATGCAGAAAAATAAAACTATCTTAGTAACCCAATTTTACATTCCCGATGACGTTGAAAGATATCATGAATTAAAGTATTGTGTGAAAAGGAATATTTCCAATACACTAATAGATCAAATTGTTTTGGTTGTTGAAAGGGGAACTTCTGATAGACTGATCCCATTCCACGAGAAAATAAAAATTAATTGGATAGAAAATAGACCAACATACCAAGATCTTTTTAAGATAGCAAAAAAAACACTCGGAAACAAAAAAGGATTAATGGTAATATCTAATAGTGATATTTTTTATGATGAAGATTGTATTTCTAAAATGTACGAAAAAATTTCCAATCAAGAACCCCTAGCCCTTTCAAGATGGGAATTTAAAATAGGAAGCAACCCGGTTCATCATGATACTTGGGACAGTCAAGATACGTGGGTGTTTAAGGATTATATTCTTCCTGGAAAATATGCTATAAATTTAGGAATACCTGGATGTGATAATAAGATAGCATACGAACTTCAAGAAGCTGGGTATGTGGTTAAGAATCCATCTAAGTCTGTAAAATCCTATCATTATCACGCATCTAAGCATAGGACATATAAGGAAGAAGATAGAATTCCTGGACCTTATCTTTTTATAAACACAGAAGAATGAGTAAAATAGATTTAAAAAAAATAACTGCAGTTTGTATAGACGGAAGACCCCATGATAAAGAAAGGTATGAGAGGTATAGTGTTATTCTTAATTTCTTTCTGGCAAATGTGGAATTTGCATCTATACAAATGATATCCACATATAATCCAGGGATTAAAGGTGTTTCTCATACAATAATAAAAGAATTTGGGATATCCGATTATTCAAGATTTTGTTTACATCATTTATCAGATTGGGTTAATTCTGAATTTTGTCTTATTTTTCAGGATGATGGATTTATACTCAATCCTAGTTTATGGAACGATTCTTTTTATGAGTATGATTATATAGGATCTCCTTGGCCTCTTTATATAGGTTGGCCGGTAGAGGGACAACAAGTAGGAAATGGTGGATTTTCCCTCAGAAGTAAAAGGCTTTTAGAATTTACTAAAACATTCACCGGGCATACTACAGAAAATGAAGACACCTATATAATTTCTGCTAAAAGAAAAGATATAGAAGACGGAGGATTAAAAATCGCTCCTTTAGAAATTGCTCGTCTTTTTTCTATCGAGAATAGTTTAGACCCCGAACATCGTTTAGATACATGCTTTGGATTTCACGCAAAACATTTATTAAATGATGCAATAAAAATAATACAACAATGAAAGTAATGGCATATTATCCAGTTCACTATGGAGCTGAGTATTTTAATGCATCTATTAAATCAATAGATGAACAGGTTGATAAAATCTTAATTCTTTATACGCCTAAACCCAGTTATGGCCACGGTACAGAAAAGCAATGCCCGGAGACTGAAGATGAATTAAAAGAGATAGCATTTGGATCTTCGAATAAAATAGAATGGGTTACAGTAGATGCTGGTAATGAAGGAAATCACAGATCTTTGGCATTCACCAATGCATCTGAGTATGATATCATGCTAACTCTAGACACAGATGAAGTTTGGGAGCCTACTTCTTTAGAAAAATGTATTAAAGAAACTTATGACGGGGAAGCTTGGAGAAGAAATATTTCTGGCTTTGTCCATTTTTGGAAATCATTTAATTGGGCATGTCAAGATGGTTTTGAGCCTGCTAGGATCTTCAATCTAAAAAGCAAAAACAACCTGGAGGTTCCTATTAATGGCACGATTTACCATTTCGGATATGCTCAATCTAAAAAAATAATGGATTACAAATTTGATATTCACGGACACAAGAATGAACTTAAAGAAGGATGGTTAGAAAATACGTATTATGCATGGGAACCTGGAAAATTAGATTTACATCCCACATGTGGTGTTTGGCCAGAAGCTAAACACTTTGATAAAAACACTCTTCCTGATATTCTAAAATCACATCCAAATTTTAATAAAGAAATAATTTCATGAGAAAAAAGCTTTTATACATTCCTTTAGATTATTGTAGACATGCTGAGAGTGATTCAATATTTAACTCCATGTTATCTGGATTTAATACCCAATTTGAAGCTCGTGTTTTTAAAAATATGGAGGAATCTATTTTATTCAATCCGGACCTTGTTTATATGCACGGTAATGCCATTTCGATTGAAGAATGTCATTTGCTTAAAAAATCAACTAATGCTTTTTTTACCATATGGGTAGGTGACGTTAGATATGCACCTTTACCCGAGGCAATGAGCATGATTGATGTTGCAAATCTCTATTTATTTCCATTTAAAGGAGAACAATTAAAATCTTTTTCTCGAATCCTTAATACACCTTGTGAATATCTTTTTGAGGTATTTGATGATAGGCAGATTAGAGATGTAAAGGAGATATCTTCTGGAAGAATAGTATTTGTTGGCAATGTTTATGAGCATTTTCCAGGGGGTGAAGAAAGAATATCTCTCGTAAAATTTATTGGGAAATATGCTCCTGAATTAGAGTATTATGGATCATTCCCATATGAGAGTAATTCAGCAAAAGGGGGAATAGATTTCTCAAATGTTCCAGACTTATATAATTCATCATATTTAACTATTGCACATAATAATAGAAATGATATAGATGGGTATTTTACTCACCGTAACTTAATAGCGCTAGCATCAGGCTCATGTGTATTGATGAAATATTTTCCTGGTATAGAGGAATTCTTTATTAATTGGGAGCATTGCGTTTATTATAAAACAAATTATGAATTATTGGATGTAATTGAATTTTTAAAAAGAAACCCAGACATAAGAAATAAAATTGCTAAAAGCGGAAATACATATGTTAGGGAAAATTATCTAAATGCTAATTTTGCCTATAAGTATAATGAAATTTTAAATAAAATATAAAAGCTAAATCATGAAAGATAAAATAAAAAAATATTCTCTCCATTGGGCTTTAGGTGGAAAAGATGCGAACGGAGGGCTGGAACAAAATGCTTATGAACTTGAAAAGCTTTGTGAATTTATAAAAGAGAAAAATATTAAAACATACACAGAGATTGGGTGTGCTGCTGGACAGCTCCTAAGATTTATGAGGGATGAATTTGAACTTGATACAACGGGAATTACTTTAGAACCAAGGGATACTCATAAAGATCTACCCATAATACACGGAAGTTCTAGAGATCCTGAAATAATAAAAACTGCAAAGCCGTGTGATCTTTATTTCATAGACGGAGATCATTCTTATTTAGGAGTTAAATCTGATTATTTGAATTATAAAGGTCTTTGTAAATACATGGCATTTCACGACATATTAGGACAAAGAGACTGTGAAGGGGTTTCCCAATTTTGGAATGAAATAAGAAATGAATATGAATTTATAGAATTTATAGATTCTAATAGGGATATAGCTAGTGGAATCGGAATTATTAAAATAATATAAAAATGGAAACTGTAATTATAACCGGATCCTGTGGATTAATTGGAAGTGAAGCTGTTAAATTCTTTCATACACAAGGATTTAAAATAATTGGAATTGATGATGATTCTCGAGCTAAATTTTTTGGAAAAGAAGCAAGTACAAATGGGATGCTTTCTCAATTAAAAGAACTTAAAAATTACCAGCATCTTTCAATTAATATTTCATCTTATCAAGATCTACAGACTAGTTTATCCAGTATTAAAGATCTAAAGATGATTATTCATACAGCTGCTCAACCTTCTCATGATTGGGCAGCAACAAATCCGTTTGCAGATTTTAATGCAAATGCACTTGGTACCTTAAACATGCTAGAAATAACAAGAAATTATTTTCCAGAGGTAGTTTTTATCTTTACTTCTACTAATAAAGTTTATGGAGATTTACCTAATACTATAACAGAATACACAGAATCTAATACTAGATTTAATCCGGTTAATTCTGATTTTATAGAAAACGGAATTAACGAAAACCTATCAATAGATCAATGTAAGCATTCTTTATTTGGTGTATCAAAAGCTTACGGGGATTTAATAACACAGGAATATGGAAAATACTTTGGATTAAAAACTGGCACATTCAGAGGTGGATGTTTAACTGGACAAAATCATTCGGGTGTTAAGGCTCATGGATTTTTATCTTATCTAGTAAAATGTGCAATGACAGGAGAAAAATATTACATTAACGGATACAAGGGAAAACAAGTTAGAGATAACATACACTCTAGTGATGTTGTCTCCGCCTTTTATGAATTTTATAAAAATCCTAATCCCGGTGAAGTCTATAATATAGGAGGAGGAAATCTTTCAAACTGCTCAATCCTAGAAGCTATTGAATTAATTCATGAAATATCAGGTAAAAGAGTAGAATATGAATTACTTGAAACACCAAGAGAAGGAGACCATATCTGGTATATTAGTGATATGACAAAATTTAGAAATCATTATCCAAATTGGATTCAAAAATATGATCTAAGAAAAATAATAAAAGAAATGATATGATTAGTATAGTTTTTCCCCATGCTATGAATAAAGAGAATGATGCAGTTCTCCAATTGAAATTAAAAATGTTAGAAGAGAATTCCACATACCCCTATGAGGTTATGGTTTTATCAAATACAGGAAGACCTGATTTAGTTTATGAATCATGGGACTGGATGATGAGAAGAGCTAAATACGATCTTGTTCTGTGGGATAATTCAGATATAACATATGCTCCAAAATTCATGGATAATATTATTAAGCATAAAGATGATGCAGATTGGTTAGGACTTGAATTAATAGAATGCGGGGCCATAGGGGTGGCTGCAACCAATATACATCAGGATTTCGGTAGAACTGCAAATTCTTTTGATAGACCAGGATTTGAAAAATGGGTGGAAGAATATTCTAAAAATCGCCCATCAATAAGGGAAGGATTTTGCTGGTACTCTCCTTCAGTTTGGAAGAAAGAATGGTATATTAAAATGGGTGGATTTAATTTCTCCAATCCCTTTCCCCATCCGAATGATTCTGAATTTAGAGAAAAATGTATAGCAGCAGGATCAACATTTGCAGTAGTTAATTCTTTTGCCTATCATTTTCAAAGAGCAGGTGAAAACAGAGGGGAAAAACCAGAAAGAGAATAATTAACAATATATGAAAAAAAATATTGCAATATTTGGATCAACGGGTTTAGTTGGCTCTAATATTCTTAAAAAAATAGACACTGAGAAATATAAGGTTTACTCTCCTTCAAGAAAAGAACTAGATCTTTTCAATCATGAAAAAGTTCTTGATTGGTTTTTTGAAAATAGAGTAGAATATGTAATTCTTGCAGCTGCTAGAGTTGGTGGAATAGTTGCTAATTCAACATATCCTACAGAATTTCTATATGAGAATCTAACAATGCAGAATAATATTATAATGTCTGCATTAAAGAGCGGTGTTCAGAATCTTATATTCCTAGGATCATCCTGCATTTATCCAAGAGAATGTCCACAGCCTATTAAAGAAGAATATCTTTTAACCGGTCCTTTAGAGAAGACTAATAAATCCTATGCTCTTGCAAAAATTGCTGGCATTCAATTATGTGATTCTATCAGAGAACAATATGGTAAAAATTATTATTCACTGATGCCTTGCAATCTTTACGGTCCGGGTGATAATTTTGATTTAGAAGCTTCCCATGTTATTCCCGGAATGATTCGAAAAATAGAAAGCGCTAGGGACAATAACGAACCAACCCTTAAACTACTAGGAACGGGGAAACCTCTTAGAGAATTTCTTTATGTTGAAGATTTAGCTGACGGAATAATATTCATGTTAGAAAACTATAAAGGAGCGGATGGATTAATTAATATTGGAAGTGGGTCAGAAATCACAATAAGAGAGTTAGCAAATATAATTGCTCATGTTATAGACTATAAAGGTGAGATTCTTTTTGATACTGAAGGATTAGACGGAACACCTAGAAAAGTGATGGACAATTCTAAAATTGAATCTCTGGGTTGGAAACCACAAATGACGCTAGAAACCGGAATAGCAGAAACGGTAAAATGGTATTGGGATAATAAAGATAAAGTTAGAAAATGAAAACAGCATTAATAACAGGGGTAAATGGACAAGATGGATCTTATTTAGCAGAACTTCTTTTAGAAAAAGGATATAAGGTTCACGGAACGATCCGAAGATCATCATCATTCAACTCCGGAAGAATAGAGCACTTTAGAGAACATCCTGATTTTAAAAGACACTATATGGATCTGACGGATTCAGGAAACGTGTCTCATATAATTTCTGAATTAAAACCAGATGAGATCTATAATTTAGCTGCTCAGAGCCATGTTAAAATATCTTTCGATATTCCAAATTATACAGGGCAGGTTGATGCAATGGGAACTTTAAATGTGCTAGAAGCAATTAGAACACATTCCCCTAATTCTAAACTCTACCAGGCATCTACTTCTGAGCTTTATGGTAAGGTTCAAGAAACCCCACAGAAAGAAACAACACCATTCTATCCTAGATCTCCATACGGCGTTGCTAAGCTGTATGGATATTGGATTGTTAAAAACTACAGAGAGTCATATAACATATTTGCATGTAATGGAATTCTTTTTAATCATACCTCTCCAAGAAGGGGTGAGAACTTTGTAGAGAAAAAGATTATAGATTCCCTCTGTCAGATCAAAAAAGGAAAGATTGATATTCTAACGCTTGGTAATCTTTCTGCTAGAAGAGACATTGGTCATGCAAGAGAGTATGTTGAAGGTATGTGGAGAATGCTTCAATTGGAATCTCCTGAAGATTTTGTTCTAGCAACGGGTAAAACATATTCTATTAAACAAATGGTTAATATGGTTTGCCAAAAATTAGAAATAGACATAGACTGGAAAGATGGGGGAGAAAGAGAAATTGCAATTGATAAATCTTCAGGAAAGATCATTATAGGAATAGATCCTAAATATTATAGACCTGCTGAGGTTGAACTCCTGCAAGGCGATGCTACCAAAGCTAAAGAAGTATTAGGATGGGAACCAAAACTATCTCTGTCAGAAATATTTGATGAGATGATAGCAGAATCACTAAAGAATTAGTGATTAGTGTTTGATACGATTTCATTGGCTTTTAAAAGATTTTCTATGGTTTTAACATCATACTTAGTCTGCCCAGGAACACCCCAGTCTTTTTGCTCTCCCCAATTAATAAACCCTTGATGAGTGATGTGGTTTCCCGAATTATAAGAGAAATCATGGTGTCCTTCGTTTTCTGATGATTTTTCAAACTCGTTCCTTGAGCTGATGTTTTTATATCCGTATTTTTCCATTATTTTTTCTTTTTCTTATTTGCCTTACCTCTTTTATATAAAGCTTTATCGCCCATCTTAGTTGTCTTACCTCCAGTAACAAATGAGTTAACCCTTGCCATTGCCCATTGCTGTGGAGTTGTTCCTGGAATATGCCCTCTTTTCCAAGCTGCATACCCTCTTTTCCAAACCTGCTTTAAAATTCCCAACGGAAATCTTGTTTTATCAGACTTATTTTTTAAAGCCTTATTTACCGGACTGGAAGGTGAATCCACTCCTTCATTAAGGTCTTCATGCTCGTTTAGTTCATTAAAAACCTCCCAAGCTGCAATTTCCACAGATTCCATAAAGTTATCAAACCCTAGGATCTCTTCTTTACCCTCTCCAAACATTTTTTGGTATTTTTTAGTGTATTTACTGGTTTTGGTGTCTACGGTTTTTCCTTTTCCAGCTTTTTTAGATTTATAATCTGCATCCCAAGGACCATATGCAGAAGGATCATTATCTGCTTTATCTGCGTGTTTCTTGATTTCTCTTTTCATCACGCCTGGGTTTTTTGATAGATATTTCTTAGGAACTTTCATAAATGTATATATTCTAGGTAATCCTGAAATAATTCCCAATTATTTTCTATAATGATCTGATAATAAGTAAATCGCCTTAGCGGCCCATGTTTAAAAAGCTAAAGAAAATAATAAGTATTATGACAGAAAAAGATCTTTCTGAACTGAAAGAAGAATATGAGAAGTATTCTTACCAGTGGATAAAGGGTGATAATCTATCTATGACACAACACTACCAAGATATTTTAGAAGAGGGGGATAAAAAGTATATTATCTTCACTGATAAAAGCCGTATATCTTTAGATTTATTGGATGAATACATGATCAAAGTGGAAAGAGGATTTGAGGAGCAGGTAATAGTTAGTAATCCAACAAAGGAGCTAATCCAAATAGACGGGGAAATTACCAAACAGAGCGTGGTAAAATCCAGAGAGTTATTACAGAATAAACAAAAAATTGAAATCGAAAATAGCCCTATATTTTCTTTGCTTGCAAAACAGAAGGAAAACTGGGTGGATGTGGATCTTAGATTGAGTATCAATCTCCCACCAAAGAGCCCTGTCTCTTATACACATCTCCGAGCCCACGAGACAGGCAGAAATCTCGTATGCCGTCTTCTGCTTGAAAAA
>ENA-OSIY01001146-OSIY01001146.1-marine-metagenome-genome-assembly--contig:-NODE-1146-length-14406-cov-6.919813_pt1 | contig 14406 bp, 31 predicted proteins | sample MGYA00237884_ERZ534233 | MGnify/ENA primary metagenome ERZ534233 (study PRJEB26412, sample SAMN06343840) | marine metagenome | isolation source: estuarine water | place: USA: Columbia River Estuary... | reverse complement strand
GAAGGACAACTTGACGAAAAATGTTGGGATGGTTATAAACAAGTTGGTAGTAAGAAAAAAGGTGGAAAAATGGTACCGAATTGTGTACCTGTAAGTGAAGCAAGTAGTCCTGCACAACAAGCTGCAATTGCAATCAATATGAAGAAAAAGGGTGTTGAACCTAAAAATGAGTCATACGGTGAAATAGACGAAAGTAAGAACTGTCCAACAGACCCTGCGAAGTGGGCAGCATCAAAGGCTAAAGCTAAATCTAAATTTGACGTCTATCCTTCAGCATATGCAAATGGATTCGCGGCGAAAGATTATAAAGCAAAAGGTGGTGGTTGGAGAAAATGTAAATAGATGAATTTAGAAGAGAACATACAAAGGATAAAACAAATGATGATTTCTGAGGAGATGGTACAATCTGATGCTTGGAAATCTTTAAAGAAGACATTAGATGTTCTTAAAAAGAAGAAAAAAGTTTTACTATTAAGTTGTTCTAATAGACACAATTGGGACGAAAATGATATTGATATACCAAAATCTAAAATGATTGCGATGTATCTTAACGAAGAATTAGGTGACAAATCCGTTTTAATAGATGTACCTGAACTTAAGATATTTCCTTGTGAAGGTAACGTATCAAGAAAAGACGGAGATTCATGTGGAGTATTAAAATCTAAACTTGAAGACAAGGACAAAAATCCTTCAGGTCATCATAGATGTTGGGCAAGTATAAACAACAAATCAGATGAACTTTGGAAAATATCTAAAGAACTATTTGAATCGGACGCGGTTATATTTTTTAGTTCAATAAGGTGGGGACAGACAAATATGTATTATCAAAATCTAATTGAAAGACTTAATTGGATTGAAAATAGACATACAACACAAAATGAATCAAACATAGTAAAAGATATTGAATCTGGATATATTTGTACGGGACATAATTGGAATGGAAGTAACGTTGTTGATCTACAAAAACAAGTTCATTCATTTTATGGATTCAAACCAAACGATGATATATATTGGAATTGGCAGTATACTAAAGATATTAACGACGAAAGTCAAAAATCATATAAAGATTCTCATGATAAATTCATAAAAGACACTAAATTATAATATGAGAATAATAATAACCGAAGACCAAAAAAATAAAATTATGAATAGTAATGATTGGGTGGAAACAAACGGTAAATTAATTAAAACATTTTATTTTAAAGATTATAAGGAAGTTATGTCATTTGCTAATGAGGTGATGAAAATTGCCAACAAACAAAATCATCACCCCGATATGACGGTTCATTATGATAATGTAAAGTTATCAATTACAGACCACGATAAGGGTAAGGTGTCCGATAAGTGTCATAAATTTGTTAATGAGGTAAATAAAATTATATAACATGAAAATTATTGTTTCAAAGGAAGATAAAGAATATATAAACGAATGTCTTAAATCAGGTGAGGTTTTAAAAGAAGATCTTACAAGGTGGTTTAAAGAGAAGTGGGTAGATGTTAGTAAAAAGGTAGATGGTAAACACCCACCTTGTGGTAGAAAAGATGCTGATGGTAAATCGTATCCTAAATGTAGACCTTCTAAAAAGGTGTCTAAAGAAACTCCAAAAGTTGCGTCGTCATATAGTAAAAAAGATAAGAAATCAATGACTTCACAAAAAAGAAGAGCGGAAAAGAAAGACCCAAAAGTAGGGACAGGTAATAAACCAACCATGACTCATTACAAAAAATGAAAATAATAATTACGGAAAACCAAATTGATAAATTACAAGTCCATATTCAAAATGTGATTGACTCAGAATTGGATAGTATACGTGAGGAATCTCAAGAATGGGGGTTAGGTGAAATGGATGAGTTGGATGAAATTGATTCCATAAATAAAATTGTTATTGATAGAATTGTGCCTCATATCGGAATTGTTGTTTATATTGACATTTATACTAACACAGGACGAGAAGATTTCGACAATATTAGAGCCGAGATTCAATATAGAGTTTCAGAATGGGTTCCTAACGTAAAACTATTTATTAATAACATTATTATTAGGTAATGTAATTTTTATTTAATTGAAGATATTTATAATTAAAACAAAATATGAAACATATATTAAACAATCTAACTAAGGAAGAGAAAGATAATATTCTTAAACAACACTCAGGTGGAATGAAAGTTATGTCTGAAAATTTTAATAGGTTAATGAACGCCAAACTTGGTAATGTTAAACCATTGATTAATGAACAAAATGTTAATAAAAAACTACTTGATACAAAGACTGGAACTGTACTTCAACCAGGACAAAAACGTTACGATGGTACAGTCGTTCCCAATACTCCAAAACCCGTTACTCCAGGGTTAAATTATAAAGCTTTGGCGGATACTTTAGATAAATCTATGAGAGGTATTGGTACCGACAAAGATTTATTAATATCTGTCCTTAATCAAATTAAGACACCTCAAGATTGGACAAATTTAAATAATGCGTTTGGAACTAGAGATGGTCAAACTTTAGACCAATGGTTTAAGGGAGATATTATAGATGGTACTGATTATAAAAACATTATTCAAGCATTCTACGATAGAATTAGCAACACTGATAGAGGGTCTGTAGTTGGTGGAGCTTCTAGATAATATTGTAAAATAATATTAATTAACCCCCATCTCTAATACAGGTGGGGTTTTTTATTTCAAAAACTTTTCCTATCTTTGTTCTATGAAAAAATTACGAAAAGAAATCGAGTTCGAGGGACGAGGTGGTTTACTTGATGCGTTTGATGATATGTTGAAACAAAAATACAACATAACTGATGAAGAATATGATTATATTTCTATGACCGCCACTGACGAAGATTTAAGTATATTCCTTAATGGGATTGGTAGTTTGGGTAGTAATCCATCATTCACTACTAAACGTAAGTCGTTGGAGATTCGTAACAAATATCTTAAAATGTTTAACGAACAATCATGAAAAAATTTATCATATTAATCCTTATCTCATTCATTTTTGTTTCTTGTAATCCCATGATGAACGTTGTTGGTTCGGGCATGAGAAAAATGAATGTCAAACAAAATAAATATTCGGCAAAAAAACCGTATGTTAAAAGTTAACTGTATGAAATTTCCTCAACATCTATTAAAAGTATTGGAAAAAACCAATCCTGAAATAATGGACATATACATTATTAACCACGAAGAATTTCCTGTTATTAACCAACTAAGTTTTGATAGAAAATTTAAATTTATTGTGAATTTAAGGGTGTCGTTTAATGATAAATTCAATGATTATGATACTCCTCGTATGAATAATCTAAAAAAATATGAGGACCTTATTGGAAGTTTATTTAGTATGTCCTTTCCTGATAACGACAATGTGAGGATTAATGTTGTTGACATTATTATCCCCCCAAGAAGGGACCCTCATTCTCGTGAGGAATTTTTTAAAATATGGGAGTAACTATATTTTATTACGGGGTATTTATATGATATGAACTACATCATCACTGAAAATAGAGTAACCGAGTTAAAGACCAATTTTCTTAACAGTTATATTACCCGTAATATTACACGACTTGATACGTTTCTTTTGGTATATAACACTAACGAACATGATGATTTTGAGGGATTAGAACCTTTTTTTGAGTATGATTATAGTGATGGGAGATTATTCATTAACTCCGACATTAGTGACAATTTTATGTCTTTGTTTGGTGCCGAGAATTCCGAGGCCGATGAGTTCATTTCAGATTGGTTCTCAGATAAATTTGGTGTTACCGTAGAATTTACCGCATAAGATGAAAATATTAATTAAAGAATCACAGTTAAAAAGTTTTATTAAAAATAAACTTGGTGTTGATTTAACCGACAGAATACATATTGTGACCAATAAGTGGGAACTACCCATGGAATTTGATGATTTTATAACCCCAACTAATTTAAACATATATCTTAATAAATATGGTCCCATGTTCTTTATTGAAACAAAGAATAATCTGTACCTGACTCAAGATAGAGGAAGAGATAATGGATGGTTTACTATAGATAAATACGGAGGGATTACTGACGATTTTGAAGTAATGACCAACCTTGGAGTTGGTAGATTAGGGTTATCAATGAACGACATAATTTCAATGTACTTTTAAACTTATTTTCAAGTATTTATATTAAAACAAATATATTATGGCGAAAATAGTGAGGTTAACAGAATCTGATTTAATCAGATTAACCAAAAAAATCATCAAGGAAGGTGATGATGAATCAAAAAAACTTAGTAGTTTAAAACATGACGTTAAAACTCTATTGAGTCGAAAACTTGCGACAATTGATACAAGTAAGGGAGATTGGAAACACGGTTCTCGCGATTTTACATTAACAGAAATTTTAGACGATTTAGAAAGAATTGTGAAAGAATATAGATAATATGAACTATCTTATTACGGAAGACCAATATCAGAGAGTTGTTAAGGGTAACCCCAACATCGAATCATTAATCATTAAGTTCTTAGATAACTACATGAAGGGGGTGACATATGTTTCCACCCCAAAATCACGTAATTATGGTAATCTTAAACAAGATTGGTGTAAAAATGGTATAGAAGTAATGATAACAATATATTATTTTGATAATGGCGAGTTCTATAACGGGTATTTGTCAGTTGATGAAGAATTAGTTAAAGATATTATGACCCTGTTTAGAGTGAGGAAATCATACGTTTTACACGTTATTTCTGATTGGTTTGAGGAAAAATACTCCACAGAATTTGCTAAGAAAATGGGTGAACCTGAACTTGGTATTGATGATGTCGATACCGATGATAAAAAAGTTGCTTGTTCTAAAGAATCCACATTACCTGAGGGTATCACTAAAGATGAGATGGTGGATTTTATTGTCAAAAATACGGCGTATCGTAGAGATGAGGTGGTTAAACAAATTGAATCAGGTGAAAGAGAGATAGAAGATTTCTATCTTGATATTGTTGACACTGTCGACAGAAAACAAAGATACGGATTTTAATATGAAATACTTTATCACAGAATCACAATATCATTCATTATCCGTAAGGAGACGTTCTGACGCTATTGAGCATGTGGTGGACAATCTTATGGAAAATATGTATCCCTGTGATTACGAGAACTCTAATCAGTTTATTGATGGAGTTTCTGATGAACTATATTTTTATTATCAAGACGTTGACGATTTAAAAGATTTACCTTACCCTGAAATTGCCGAATTTTTATTTAATGGTTTGTTTCATCACATAACAGGTTATTGGGAAGAAAGGTGTGGGGGACAAGAAATATCTGAAACTATCGAACCTATTAATACATATAAAAAAAATTTAACCAATGATTTTAAAATATTTGCCAAAGTATTGAACACTACTAATAAATTAACGGGTAAACCATATTACGATTTTTCCGACATTTACCCTGAATTAAAAATTAAGTATATAGAACCGATGACCGAAAATGGTGCAGAAATATATATTAATGTTGAAGAGTCTCTCCCAAGGGAAATTAGAAATAAATGGTGGTATCATGAGTCATATAAAGATAAAGTTTTTAGTCGATTATACGAACTAAAAAAACTTTTAGGGTTTGGGTATGACTTCACCATAAGAATCTATCCGTAATATTTTTGACTAATTTAAATAATTACTTTATTCTTTAAATAAAAATATGCCAGATTTTCCATCAAAAAATTTAGAAAAAGCCAACGTAGTTATTTCTCATGAAATGAAAGAAGGGAGGTCTTTTTTTGAAGTTAGACTTCTTGAAGAAGAAAGAAGAATCTCAATTCAGGAATGTGCTCATATTCTTGTAGGTGGTCTTGGAGTAATAATCCGAGCGTCAAGTCAAGGAGATTCAATCGCCGAACACGAGTTAATGAAACAAGTTGTCGAACACCTCACCAAGGAGTTTATCTCACCTGATTCATTTAAAGATGCCATGTTGAACAAAGACGTTCTATATTAAAGTAATTCCGATATATTTATCAGTATGACTGATAAACAAATAGCTGGATTAGAGAGACATATTCTGTCGATGGGTAAGGGTTTATTTGATGAGGTTAAAATAACCATCGATGATTATAACTGGATTGAAATTGGTATTTATATTGATTGGCAATATTTTCCTAAAAATCATAGTGTTTATAAACTAAAGGATTCTTTTTTAGATAAAGTAGGTGACGCTATTGATACCTATTTTACATTGTGTGGGGTAAATCGACATAAATACATGTATAATGGTGTTACTATTAAAAATAATTTTGACGAATCGTCTACTGAAGAACCGTTAAATGAAATTGAGCGGGATTGGAGGGATAAAGACTATACTGATGAATATCCTAAGTTTAGAGATAGGATGTTACCTATATTTGATAAATTAGTTAAATCGTATGGGGAAGACGATAAAGGTAACCTCTCATTATTTAGTGATGATGAAGGAACTAAAGCGGTATTTAACTATCGGTCAATACCTAAAGAATTATACTACGATAATAGTCTTTCACAGTATTTTACAGATTACTTACCTTATCACATGTGGGCGAGACATGGGAAGTACCTCATCTATGACTATTTTAAGTCACAATTTCCTGACGTAGAAGTTAAATATGTCACACCCGCCAACATTAGGTAACATGAAAAATAACAATAAAGGAGGATTTACTGACACATTTTTTAATAAATTAAAAGAACAGTCATTTACCATTATCTTATTAGTAGGAATTTTATGGTATCAAAATAGTACTTATAAGACTAACTTATCTGAGTATGAAGACATGATTAAAGATAAGGATGCAATTATTCTTAAACAAACTAATGACGAAAGACAAAGGTTGATTGATAGAATATCTTACTTACAAGACCAAAGAGATAAGTACGTTGAGGAATTAATTGAAACTAAATAACTTAAGAAATCCCCTGTCATAATTGATTGGGGATTTTTTTATTCCATTTATTTTATTACCTTTGTCACATGAAAATCGACCTAACAAAACACACTATTGACGAACTTGTAAAACTTCGTGACCAAATAAATGGACTAATCTATAACCATAATGACGGATATCTTTACATTTGTTCTGTTCGTCAATTTGGTAGTGTTTGGGAAGAAAGACCAAGTAGTTTTCATTCTCTTAAAGAATTATGCGACGAATATCGTGGAGATAACGGTATTGTTGATGTTTATACTAACAACCCAAATCTTAAATTTCCTGAAATGGGATTTTATAACTATGGTGACGTTATGTATATTAAATCCGAATACGATTATCGTGAATGGGTAAAATATAATAAAAGTCAAAGATTTATTGAGAGTGTTACTGAACAACTTGATAAATGGGAGAATAGAATGGACGTTTCGTTTACCTACAGACCTTCGTTTGAACCAATTTGGACAAGAGAAGAATTGGGAGAACACGTTTTGGATTTTGAATCAACGAGTTGGGATTTTGTTGTTCCTGAACCAATGAAGACAGTTGAGGAGTATTAATAATTATTTCTTAATATTCTCTTAATGGTCAAACAGATTGATTTACCTATATATTGTATATGATGTTTATTATTTTATTTGCAATATCCACTTTCGCCTTTGTTATTTGTACAGTACTGTATGACAGACAAGAATATTTCAAATACCAAAAAGAAAAAGGACTACGTTAAAAAATTAACTACCTTTCTATGTTTTTTTTATTTATATTTTATCATGGACAACGATAAAAATATAAAATTAATTGAGGATTTTTTTAATCGAATCTCTAAACCCATTACTTGTAAAGTATTATCTCAAGGAGGTAAATATTTTATAAATATTGAGAATAGGTACGTCATGGTTTATAATCCAACCACTTTTGACCCAACATATAGATTTATGGTTGGTGATAAACTTCACAATATAGGAACTTTTGACAACGATATGTATAAATTGTTAGATAATTTCCTACCCCATTTATCCGATAAAATTGAAATTTACGCAACTCGTAAAGATTTGGATAACGAAGACGGTATAACACCCTCACTTACGTTGTTACCAAATTACTATAAAGAGCCCGAACCACACAGAAGTTTTTAAATTTCAAACTATTTATCTTTATGCAGGATAAAATAAAACAGATACTTAGAGAATATTCCGATTTAAAGGAGATTGGTTATGATGATATCAAACCATCTGAGAAAACGGTTAAAAGTATTTGTGACGCCAAACAATTTTGTTCTGCCCAAGGACCAATTACCTTTGGACAATTAAAAGCGATTGTGGAGTCTGCAATGGGTAAAAGAATAGGTCTTCACGTAGGTGAAGGAGCCTACAAAGCCACTCTACGTTTAATCCCTTGGTTTATACCACAATTGGTTGTCGCAGGATTCATCGGTGCGGGAATTAGAGCAGCAAGTAAAATATTTAAACCAACGATTACTGAAACCACAAAATACAAAACTTGGTGGGGAAGAACAATCTTAATGTTATTCAACATCACTGAAGGAGAATTAAATCCTAGAGACCCTTTTAGTAGAATATTTTTTATTAGTGATGGTCTAATGAATATGATGGATGATGAAAACAAAGTTAAATTCGCCAGATACATTTCTGAGGTCGCATCGACTAAAGAAGATAGTGACCCTGTTCCTGAGTTCTTTGTTGAGAATGAATTAAGACAATGGGTTAATAAACGTTTTTTATTGACCCCACCATTACCTTTAAAATAGAGCTATGAAATATCTAATCAACGAAAATAAATTAACCGAGACTATAGAATCATATATTCTTAAGAACTATCCTGAGGTGGCTAAAGTTTATTTTACCAAAAAAGGAGTTTATTTGGCTTCGGATGAATTTGAAAATGAAGAGGATAGGTCAATTAGTCGTACGATTATTAATATTGTATTAAACAACATGGATGGTAAATATAAAACCCATCAATTAAGGGAAATGTCAAAACCTATTAGAAGAAATGTTGATTCAATGTTCGGTCTTGGGGTTGAAGAATATGGTTCTAAATGGGATTTTCATTTTAGACAATTAGGAATTATTGATTTGTAACTAGTTTACATAACCTACCAATAATCTATCTTTTCCTTATGATTTCAGTACTAACTCTTACCTATCAGAGACAACCTCTATTGGAGGAATCAATACAGTCTTTTTTATTACAAAACAATTCTTCATCTGAAATGGTAATCATTAATGACTATCCTGATGTCGAATATGTTTTTGACCACCCACAAATTAAAATTTATAATTGTGACGAAAGATTTCCTTCAATATCAGAAAAGTTAAAATGGGGATTTAGTCAGTGTAAATTTGACTACATTTATAGATTAGATGATGATGACTTATTGGCACCAAACGCATTAAAATTAACAGAGGACGATATTAAAAATCAACCTGGATATGAAATATATCGTAGTAATAATCACTATTATTTTGAAAATAATAAGTATGTTAAAATTAGTGGTATGGTTAACAATGGTAATGTGTATACCAAATCATATTTAAATAGAATCACGTTTCCTGATAAAAGTTGGGGTGAGGACTTTGATATTACCTTTAAGAATAACGCAAAGATATTTGAGGCAAATAGAAAACCAACCATGATTTATAGATGGGGAATGTCCACATACCATATTTCAGGAATGGGTGACAGACCAAATAATGAATTATACGAATGGGCCGATAGATTGGGTACAAAATCTTCAGGTAAAGTATTATTAACCCCACAATTTGAAAACGATTATTATTCTATGTTACCATAAATTATGGGATATAGTATTTAATATTAAATAAACTATATTATTATTAAACTATGAACGACCAACAGAAAGCAGACCAATACGGAAAACTATTAAATGAACACACTAAACTTGGAAACCAAGTTTCCGAAATTAAAGGTGAAAACATTGAAATGAACAATAGCCAAACCGCAAGAATTAAAGTACTTCAAACGAGACAACTTCAAATAATGAATACGATTCGTGCAATGTTAAGTTAATTAAATCCCTCTAACAAAGAGGGATTTTTTATTTACAGATTATTGTGAAGATTGAAACCAACTCTACGTTTACTTATATTTATTAACATATGAGTGAGATGAATCTTTTAACTTCAAGAAATAATGACTTAACAGAAAAACAAAGACGAGGAATTGACTTAGTTGTAAAATCTGCATCAAAGAAATATCCATTCATACTTGGGTGGGAATTATTTCCTGATTGGCGAAAATACGACGCACATCTTTACATTGATTTATATGTTGATTGGAATCTTATTTCACAATATTATAATGAACCAATAAAACCTTACTATGTTGGATATCCTGATATGATGTTAGGTAAAACCTCATCATTATTCTCATATCTTGGTTCTGAGAATGTTAATAGGGACGAACATTTCCAAACGGGATATAATCACGGAGTAAAAATTAGAAATTTATTTACAACTCTGTACCAAGCTTTGCCAGAAGAATACCAACTATATTACACCCATCATGGTGGTTTAGGGGACACAAAAAGTCTATGTTCTCTTACTGTCAATGACTATCTTAACATTAAAGGGAAAAAATAATTATTTCCATTTAACCGACAATACCGTTACTCTGTAGTCCTCACTAAATAATTTAAATTGAGTCCCAATGTATTCACCAATAGTGGGTTTTAACATTCGATTAACTCTAATTTTATTTTTCTTAAATGTTTTAGGGTCAGGTTTGTACCAATAATTTCCTAACGTGAAGTATTCACAATTAACCACCTCAACATTAACGAAGTATTCAAATCCAAACCATTGGGACGGGGTTTTTTTTATTGAGGTGATAAGGTAAAAACCTTTCACATATCCATTATCAAACGGGTATTCCTTTTTTAAAGTGAATTTCTTTAATAATTTAACTCCATCGTCTTTAATGATTTCCATTTGACAAATATACTAAAAATTATGATATTTATAAAATAAAAAGAAATGAAAAAAGTTGTTAGATTAAACGAAAACGAAATGAAATCTTTAATTAAGAAAGTTGCCGCAAAATTAAAAGGGGTTTCTGACAAACAAATCCAATATAATATGGAGAATGATTTACCGTGGGATTGGAAAGGAACTAAGGAAGGTTTTTATGAAAAAATGGAACCAAGAAAAAAAAGTTCAGGGTCTAATTAAACTATAGATAATTTGTTAAATCGTTATAATCGATTAATTTATTTACCCCTTTACCAAACTCAACATCACCTTTATCTAACCCAACAAAAAGTCTATCCCCATTTGACGCTTCGCTAGGTAAATTGTCGGTATCACCGTCCGTAGAATCAAATATGAAAGTTTTAGATGATTTTGTGATTTTATGGTCAATCTCAGAATCCATATCAATTTCATCCTCTTTTGTTTCTAATAAAGAATATATTTTAGTGTCATAACTTACATAGTAATCTTGTGTAATAGTCACATACCCGTATTTAGAAATATTTCCTGAACCATCACATTCCTGACATGTCTCGTCTCCTTCACCATCACATTGGTTACAATCAACTCTACCACCTCCTTGACACGTATCACAGGGTCCTCCACCATCTTCGTCGCTTGAATAAATTTCTCCCTCACCATCACAATCGTCACACTCAACCTCACCGTTACCGTTACAGTTGTCACATCTGAACTTACCATCACCACCACATGAAGGACAACCTTCTTCAGGGTCTCCATCCTCAACCTCAACAGTTGAAAAAACAAACATGTTCCCAATAATTTGTTCATACAAACCACTAATATCTTCAGTTCTATTTAAACCATTAATTAAAAATGATAGTACGATTATTTGTTTACCCGTTAAAAGATTTCTAATTGGTTCGTAATGAGCATCATTTAAAATTAATTGGAAAATGACCGATGGAGTCTTGGTCCTTAACGAAGGATGTAATTTTTTTGATAATAAAAGTAATTTATTTGGTTCCATAATTAATAAATATAAATATATCGGTATTTATAAGTATGAACAAAAATTATGACTTTGCATCTTTAATAAAAGATATTGTGAGTTCATCGTCATTGGATGAGTTGAGGGGGTGTGTGATTAAAGGAAATGAGTTTTTGACAAAGTATAATTTACCTGAGGGTAGTGACGAATTCAAAAAATTAACGACCGTTGTAACGTTAGTGAGAATGAAACTTAAATCCAAAAAAAAACACTATGATGAAAGTATCATAGGTAAATCATATACGATAAGCGAATCTAGACTTATCTCCCTCTTCTCTTAAATTTATATTCGGATTCAATATTCTCGTTAGTACGATTAATTTTGTGATGTAAATCCCAATTTTTAATTGAAGATTTTTCATCTTTTGCCATCGAATAAAGTTTGGATAATTTTTTCATCATAATTCCTGAAATGTGTTTGAATTTTTTTTCCTCGTAAAGGTAGAAATTTTTTTCGTTATTTTCAAATCTTATTACATAATTAGCAATTTTTCTAAATAGTTCGTCTTTTTCTCCTTGGAATCCCATAAATTCCTCAAAAAAATTGTTGACCATGATTGATTTAGTCGTATTAAGAGTATTATTAACAAGATTAACATAAACCACTCTTAGAATCTCATCAATTTTTTCTTCATCAGTATTAAATGTTTCATTAGTAATCCTATTGAGTACCCCGTCTATTTCAGATATATAATCTTTTAACTCCGATTTTAACCCTTCATAAGTGAAATTGTTTATGTCTCTCATCATAGTATACATTTTACTATTGGTTAAAAAATCGTAAAAATCTTTCTTGTTAACTTTACCTGATTTCATTAAGGAAGAAAATTCTGTCGGTCTAACTAAATTTTCAATACCATGGACAAAGTAAAGATAATGTAAAAAATCATTGATTGGTTTTATTGGAAAACTTGTTTTTTGTACTCCATGATATCTTGATATTTGGGGAATAGATTGTACAGGTTTTTTATAATGGTCGTACGCATGTTTTAATTCGTGAGCCAATGATGCCGTCATAACATCTTTAGAACGTTTACATAACTCAATAACATCTGAGATTTTTGCGGTTTCGGTTATGGCAAATTTAATTGAAATTTTAACCTCATTTGGGGATATAATAGTGACGAGCCTTAACGAGTCGTCATCGAATGATGAATGATGACCAAACCCCATAGAGAAAAGCTCAACGGTATCAACTTGGTCAGTTTCAATAAAGTTTATTGTTAAATTAATTTTAGTAAAAGTATAATCCGAAATTTTAAAATTAGACCTAATAATGAATTTATATTCTTCCTCGTCAGAACCATTTAAGATAGGGTCGGTAATCTTACCAATCCTACTAAAACACATCTTATATAGTCTCTCAGCGGATTCTAAAACACCGTCAGGAACACCAAGGACCTCGTTTAATATATTTTTAATAATTCCTTTCATAGTTATAAATACAAAATAGTTGATTTATATTCCTAAATCCACTAAGATTATTATAAAAAAGTATGAAAAAACTAATTTTATTCTCGGTATTGTTCTTAGTTATTGGTTGTACTAACAATCATAAAATAGAACCTAATGATGTTGTAAAGAAATGTGTTATCGATAGTCTTGAGGTTCGTATGGAGAGGTCGACAATTGAGGTTGGACCATTTTATATTTACCACACCGATTGTGGAGAAGTTCTACAAACACGAAGAAATGACATATATAAAATTGGTGATACTATTACCTATGTCTATAAAAGAGGAAAACAGTAATATTTATTACTAAAGATTTACAACATGATTAATAGAAAAACAAAACAAATACGAGAATCTAATCTTATATTAGAAAAAAGATATCTTAATGAACAAGTTACTGCAACACCTGTAACACCACCAACGCCAGTGACACCTGTGGTTACAACAACAACAACTGTAAAAAAAATGTCGGAAACTGATTTAAAAAGTTTACGAGATTGCTCAGGGTTTAATTCAGGTAAATTAACAGGTGGACTAACAAGTGGGTCAACCGAAGACAATTATGTCATTTTCAATTTAAATGGTAAACCCTTTTGTAAAAAAGAAGAGACAAAATAATCAAAAAACCCCAATTAAGGGGTTTTTTATTTATAGACTATAAACTTCTCTAAACTTAACTCCTAACAAGTCTTTAGCTTTAGATACCGCTAAATCTTTTGTTTTCAACCCCCTCTCAACCAATTTCTTAGAATGATAAACACAGTAGTCGGTTGAACTAACCTCCATTTTTTCTCCTCGACCTGAAGATTTTTTCATTGAATCTTTTGCGTAAACATCGTAGAAACCAATTTTACAGATGTAACGACCTTTTTGTGAGTCTTTTGCCATTTTTTCTTTTTTTTTTTGTTGTGTTAATATATAAATTGTTTAGTAATACATTTGGAACGTGAACATAGTATTTCTGTTAACTCGTTTAATAAATACGATACATTTAGGGTT
>ENA-OSIY01001145-OSIY01001145.1-marine-metagenome-genome-assembly--contig:-NODE-1145-length-14415-cov-9.434928_pt1 | contig 14415 bp, 23 predicted proteins | sample MGYA00237884_ERZ534233 | MGnify/ENA primary metagenome ERZ534233 (study PRJEB26412, sample SAMN06343840) | marine metagenome | isolation source: estuarine water | place: USA: Columbia River Estuary... | reverse complement strand
CAATTAGTTATGAATAAAACGGGGATTAGGTGTTTCCTAAACACTAGATCCAAGTTCGATTCTTGGCGAGACCACAATTTTTTTACAGCTTGGCCACCAAGTTGTTCCAATCTTGGCGAGACCACTTTACTATTAGCGCTTAGGCAATTCAAAAGCTTTAGATTCAAATTCTTTAATTAAGATGGATAGGTTTTCTAGTTCCTCCGATTCTTTAGAATTTGGAGTAATGTTTTCTTGCATTAATTTATAGACACGCTCTGATGCAATATCATAATCAGCTTGTGTTTTTATTTGATTTAACATAATTAATAGTTTTTACATAATAAATTTAATCATAATTTTTATTCGGACCTAATCCTTATCCCTAACCCAGCGCCTTACATCATACATAATAGAGTTAAAGGAATGGTCTTTATCTATCCAATTTAAAAAAGCATTCAGGGCCTTGCCTAAAGGGCTTAAGGTATTGGTTAAACTATTCTTACCTATTACACTACTAATGGTTTCTTTCTTATTGCCAAAATAATAAGTTGTTGGACGCTTTATTAACAAGAGGTCATTTAATAAATATTGCATCATCACATTACCTGTATTGTCTATTGAAATAGCTACTTCTAAAAAATATATACTTAATGTTTTTAGCTTACCAAAAAATAGTTGTCGTAGTAAGGCATAAAAAAATCCAATAGGTGTAGTGAAAATTAATAACAGAATAGCAATACAAAAAAGTAAGAAACTTTTGAATAAACTCATGGTTGGTTCTTTTTTCATAAAAATATTTTTTAGAGCGTTTTCTACTTAGAAAATAGCAGGGAATATTATGTTTATTAAGTTTGCGGTAAATTCATTAGAACCCTTTCTAGCAAAGGGTTTCAAGCTACCAAATAAAAGTAAAAATAAAATTTGGAACAGCGTATTTTATTTTTATTTTAGGTGTATAAAAAAAGAAAATATGAAAAACAAAGCACTACTTGTAGGTATTAATAAATACCCCGATCCTAGAAATGAATTAAGAGGATGCGTGAATGATATTTTAGAAATGGAGCATTTTATTGCAGAAACCAATAAAGTGTATTCGAAACAAAACATAAAAAAACTAACGAATAAAGACGCCACTAAAAAAGAAATTATAACACAATTAAAATGGTTAATAGAAGGTGCCGAAGCTGGAGACCAATTATTATTTCATTATAGTGGACATGGAGCACAGGCGCCTACCAAATTTAATTCCTTAGAAAAAGATGGGCTAGATGAAATTATTTGTCCTTATGATTTTGATGGAACTAACAATACTAGTTTAAGAGATAAAGAATTTGCACAGCTATTTGCAGCCATACCCAAGGGCGTGCATTTTGTATGGATATCGGATAGCTGTCATGCCGAGGATTTATCTAGAGACCCTTTTAAGGTAGATGAAGAAGACTTTAATGCAAATAATACCCATTACCGCTTTTTTACTGGGCTAACCCATTTTGAACAAAGTGTTGATGAAGAAGAGCAGAAGTCCAATATTACCATTGGAGGCATTGCTCCCATTATTAACCCGCTAAACGGGGCTTTATTAAGCGCTTGCCAGTCACATGAACTAAGTGCCGATACCTACATAAATAAAAGGTTTATTGGAGCCTTTACACATTACTTAATTGAAAACTTAAATAAGTATAGTGGTAATAAAAATATGCGCTCCATTATTGGACTTGTAAATAAGGACCTCGAAAAAAACGGATACGACCAAAACCCACAGAGTGAGGGGCTGCTAGAGAAAAAATTTTTCTTTTTATAAGAACGCTTTTAAAATACAATTAGAATGAAGAATAAAAAAATAACGATAAGAATTACTGAAAATCAGCTTCGTATGATTTGTGACCAGGTAATCCAAGAGGAGAAAACGAAGTCAGAACTCATTAGAGAAATGATAGATAAACAAATATCTACGTAGAAAATAAATTATTTACTATTACTGATCCAAAAATGACACGTTTTACTCTTACAATTGAACAAGCAATTATATTTGTATTAAACAGTATGTCGTTAATGATTGGTGGGGAAATTTTTGTCCCCAAATTACCAAGTTATAATTTAATGCAATTAGCTCAATGTATTGATATGACTGCTGAGATTAAAATAATTGGTAAAAGACCAGGAGAAAAAATTCACGAAGCAATGATATCGTCAACCGATAGTTATAAAACAATAATTAAAGAGATTTATCAAAGAAATGATAAAGGTTTTAATGAAACAGAGGTAGATTATTTCATAGATATTCAACATATATTGAATTTTGATATTAATGAAAATTTAATAATGACATTTAAAGATTTCATTAAAATTAGAAAAATAGATTAGAAGAAATATAAATTCTACAAATATTTTCTACACAATTTATTATATTAGATGGTGATTCTGATAATTATAATGGGAAAAAGTGCTACTATCTTAATTGATTGGTGGGTAGAAAAAATAATATAGAATATGAAAAAAGTAAATGAATTTGTAAATAATAATAATTTGAAAGATACTTTTGGTAAATTGGATAGAATGATGTTTTTAGAAACCGCTCATATGTCGGACTTTTATGGTGTTCTAAATAATAGAAATTACAAGACTGTATTAAAAAACATAGATGATTTTCTACCATTTATTATTGAAAAAATAATAAACAATGAATATAGATTTGTACATATACTACTAATTTTAGAAATCGTGAATATCGATAGAGATAACTTTAGAGATTCAACATTAAGTTGGTGGGAAGAAAATAAACATAAATATGGAAAATAAAGAATACTATAAAAAATTATTTCCTATTAACAAATTATGAATTAATACCAAATAGTGAGAGCTTTAAATATAATTGTATATCACATACTTTAAATATAAATAAAGATATAACTTGGCCAAAAAGATCTGAAAATTATTGGCCTGTTAAAAATGAATTATCAAAAGAAGCATTTGATGAACTTTATGAATATCACGGATTTGAAAAAATGAATATACTTGATATATCATATAATACGAAATATACAAAAGTAGCACTATACACATCAGATGGTATATCTACACATGCTTCTATACAAGTTGACAATATTTGGTGGGAAAGTAAAATTGGTGAATTAGGTATAATAAAACATGATTTATTTGAAATAGAAAATGATGTTTATGGCGAAGTTGTTCAAATTTATAGAAAATCAAAAGCAATCAAAGAAAGGGTAATAACTAAATTTAAAAGATTTATTGAGATATAAATTAAATAGGATAAAATTGCCCCAGGTAGAAGGGAAGCATTCAAGGCTGTGAAAAGTGATTTGACTATTTTAAAAATCTCACTTGGACATATCTTAAATCTTCTTTAAGGTAGAAGAATCGGTGTGTCTAATAGAAAAATTAATATATAAAATAAAAATGGTATATGAAAATAGAAAAGTTTAAAGATTTTAAATTAAATGAGGAATTATAATTCAAAATGATACCAACCATATATAAAGAAATTAATATAAAATCTCTTTTTATATCTAATGATATAGATAAAATATTTAGATTCATTTCAAAAAGTGGCACTAGTTATGATGTTTATTTTTCATTAACAAAAGAAAGCAACCATTTATTATCTGATAATACAAATTTATATGATTATATAAAATCTAACATACCCACAATATTCTTTTCTTTAACAGAAAGAGGGTTAGATTCTTTAGTTTTTGACAACTTAACAAATAAAAATGAACAATTTGAAGTGATGGGTAAAATAATATGGCTAATTAGTGAATTCCATAAAAAATATAATTATAATGTATATTCAATTGGTGAAGTTGATGAGAAGAAATATAAATTCTACAAATATTTTCTACACAATTTGCCACAATTTATTATATTGGATGGTGATTCTGATAATTATAATGGGAAAAATTGTTATTATCTTATAAATAAAAATAAATAATATGAAAACAGGAAATAAAATAAGAATAATAAAAGTTTGCGCACCATTTTTTGGTAATGAATTGTTAGGAAAAGTATCAACTATTACAATAAAAGAAGATGGTATAATCTATTTAAATGATATTGGTATAAATATACCTATTGGTTGCATAGAAATAGTTGATGAACATTCTATTGATGAAAATATAGATTATTGTGTTTATACAATAATAGAACAAGATGATAAAGATGCAAAAGAAGAAGTAGATATTTTTACTAAAAAACTAATAGATAAATTTGAAAACAATTAAAATTCCAGTTTATAAAGAATTTAAAATATGGATGAAATAGAATATAAATATTGGGAAATATTATTCATAAGTTGTGAAAGTAATAACCGAAGGATGATAGCAAGAACCCCTATTGATTGGGATAAATATCAAGTTATTGATAGAATAACTATAGGTGGATGTGGTGATGATGTAGCAGAGATAGTTGATGTATTTGAAGCAAATGATAGAAATTATAGTTTGGACTTCTGTAATTATACAGAAGAAAACAATGATCTACCCGAAGGTTGGTTAAATTGGAACACACTTTCACTTGATCAAATGGTAGAATACCTAAGAAAAAAGTATATGTTTAGTAGCACAGGTGATGCAAAATGTATTTATCATTTGATAGAATTTTATGATAAGCACAAATAAATATATAAATACTATATGAAAAATATAAATGAAGGAAAGGGAATATCAGATACTATAAAAGAAGATACCAATAAAATTTGGTATCTATTCAAGTTAAATTCATATTCAACACATACATATAAATTTGGAAATGATAAATTAAACTATAAAGATATAACCATAAATTTTAATCACATAAATAATTATTATTCAAATATATCCATTGATAAATCTAATAAAATAACAGTAAATATAGGAATACCAACAAACGGCAAAGAAAAAAACGTTAAAGAAAATATAACACACGAATTAACACATTTAATTGAAATTTTAGGTTTAAATAATAAGGATTATCCAAAATATAATAAAATTAAAATATCTTTGATTGAATTTAATAAATATCCAATGTCAACAGCAATGGGATTTATTACAGATGTATTCTATAAAACATTAGATAATGAAATAAATGCAAATGTAGCACAAACATACATATATGTAAAAGATGATGGTAGATGCACAAAAGAAGAAGCAATTAAAAGATTAAATGAATGGGATACATATAAATTTTATAATAATATTAAAAATATAAAATTAGAAATATTATTTACAAAAATATCAAAACAAGAAGTTATTACTTTTAATAACATTCTAATTAAAAATGGTGTTAAAACAATATCATCGGATGATATAATGGTTTGGTTAAATTATTGGTTTAAAACATTTAAAAGAAAATCAGATGTCTTTCTAAAAAATTCAGAAAGAATATTAAAGGAAATTGAAAAAGATTGGGAAATATTTGAAAAATATGTATCAAATACCTATGATAGTACAAAAATTATTGACTACACAACATATATTTCAAATTATAAAAAAGCCACTTAAATTTTAGGTGGCTTTTTTTATATATACTAAAAATAAATAAAGAATATGAATAAGAAATATAGCAACACATTTATATTAACATCAATAATTATGTTTATATTCTTTTTAATAAAACCACTAACAATATTTGATATTATTAGCGTTTCCAAATTTTTAGAATGGATTGAATTTATAAGCTTTTTAATATTCATACCAACCTTTTTTATAATATTATATGATCTAAAAATAAAAAATAAAATAGATGTAAATAAAATAATCTATCTGAAAAGATTCAATAATGTATTAATATCACAATCAAAAGATAGTCTATTTTACAATGGTGATTTAGAAGAAGAATCAAAGGAAATAATAAAGGAAATTTCAACAACCTTAAATATAGATAGATCTTCTATATGGCTATACAGTAATAATAAAAAAACACAAATAATCTGCCAACAATTATACACAAAGAAAAATGATTCTTATACACAAAATATAAGAATACCAACTAAAAAACACGAATCATATTTCAATGCCTTAAATAATAAGATTACAATAATTGCCAATAATACAGAAACAAATCCATTAACAAAATCATTCTATATTGAATATTTAAAACCATTAGGTATAAAATCCACAATAGATATTCCAATTATTTATAATGGAGATGTAAAAGGTGTTATATCTATTGAAAGCTTTGATAAAAGATCTTGGAAAGAAGAAGAAATAAACTTTGTTCAAGTATTATCATCATTATATTCATTAGCTTGGTCAATAAATAAATCCAATGAGTTAAATAATAGAATAAAAGTAAAAGAACAAGAAATAAGAAACAAAATGAATGCCATAAATAAATCAAATTTAGTAATGGAATTAGATTTAAATGGATATGTATTAAATGCCAATGATAATTTCTTATTATTAACTGGCTATGATAAAAATGAAATAATAGGTAAAAAATTTACAACATTCACAAAAATTGACAATTCTTTTATTTGGGAAAAATTAATGAAAGGCGAATATCATTCTGATAAATTTGAAATTCTTAAAAAGAATGGAGATTATATTTGGATAAGAGCTACTTATAATCCAATTTTAGATGTAGAAGGTAATATCTATAAAATAATGAAAATTGCAGTTGATATAAATGAATCAGTTTTACAAAGAGAAGAAATAGAAAAGAAAAACATATATTTAGAACACGCTGCTAAAATAATTAGACATGATATGCATTCTGGAATAAACACATATCTACCAAGAGGTATATCATCATTAGAAAGAAGATTACCAAAAGAAGATATTGAAAGACTTAAATTAGAATCACCATTAAAATTATTAAAAGAAGGTCTTAAACATACACAATTAGTTTATAAAGGTGTTTATGAATTTACAAACTTAGTTAAACATAATTCTGAATTAAACAAGACAGAGTGTAATATAAAAGAAATATTATATAATTATTTATCATCTACTGTATATTTATCACAAGTATTATTAGATGATAATTTGCCAATAATACAAGTAAATGAATCACTTTTTTGCACAGCTATTGATAATTTAATAAGAAATGGATTAAAATATAATGATAGTACTAATAAAATCGTTAAAATCTATTCTGAAAATAAATATATAGTAATTGAAGATAATGGTAGAGGTTTATCACAAGAAGACTTAGATAATTATAGTAAACCATATTCAAGAAGAAAAGATCAAAAAGAATCTGGAACTGGATTAGGATTGAATATATGTTTAGCAATATTAAAAGAACACGGATTCAGTATAACAACAGAAAAGGTTATTCCAAATGGAACAAAAATTAAAATTAAAATTTATGATTAATTCAATATTATTAGTGGATGATGAGGATTTATTCCATTTAGTATTTGAAGATGCTTGTAGTTTATTAGATATAACACTATCATTAAAAAGTATAAATAGTGCTGATGAAGCAGAAATATTATTTAAAAATTGGTTTGAAACAAAAGAATATTCAAAAAGACCAGAATGTGTATTTGTTGACTTAAATATTGTTGGATCAACATTTGATGGGATTGAACTTATTAAGAAAATAAATTTTCAATATGGTAATAATGTTGTTATTGGAATTATATCTTCATCTGATGATATAACAGAACAACATAAAGCACAAGATGCAGGTGCGCAATTTTGGATTATCAAATCAGATGATATTGAGCCAAGATTGGAACAATTTAAAAAAGATTATAATGGATTCAAAACAAAATCTATACCATTTAAAATCTATAAATAATATGAAATTATTTGAAATTATTTGAAAACTTTTATCAATCAACAATTGATGCTATTTATCAAAATGTAGAATTACCAAAAGAAATAGAAGGATATACTTATATATGAAAATAATATTAGATGATAACACCAAAAAACAATTGATTGATTTATATAACAATCAAAATATCCACATTGAAGGAAATATATTAAAACTTATTGATACATCAAATGATGTTGAATTTGAAGAATATATAAATAAATTCATAGAAAACGATAAAGATATGAGAAGAAAACGTTTAGTAATTACTAAACGTGTTCAACAACAAAATAATGAATTATTGAAAGCAAAGGATGAATATGAAAGAATACAAACTGAATTAAGTCAATCCTTAATAAAAACCCAAGAGTCTGCCATTGAAGCTGAAAAACTTAGAAAAGAAGCAGAAAATGCAAAAATAGAAGCAGAAAACGATTTAGATATTTTACAAAAGAAAAAACAAAATGAATTAATCGGTAAAATAGTAGTAGTTGCTTTATGGATTATAATAGGTGTTGGTATAGTAACAACAGGTGTTTATTTATTTTCAATATTTAGTGGAATTGATACACAATTAATAGCCTCAACATGGAGTAACATCATTGGTATATTATTAACAAATGCATTTAGTATAATTGGTACTATTATGGGTGTTAAATATGCAAGTGAAATGAAAAAATAAAATAAAATAGAAATGAAAATTAAATTATTTAAGGATTTTATCATAAATGAATTAAAGTCAAATAATACATTAACAAAAAATGATTTTTCTGAAAATATTTATAATGATTTAAAGTCACTTATAGGTAAACAAAAAAATAAACTATCTGATATATTAAACGATGTTGAACAAATAATATTTGATAATATCATTGAGTATTATAATTTGGATCAATCTTATTTACCAAAATTAAAAAAAATATTTAAATTAAAAGCAACAGGCGAAAAAATAACTATAAACTTATTAGGTAAGAAATCACCATCTATTCCAAATTGGTGGACAATTTTAGATAATAGTGGATATATACCTGCTGTTATAGGGTTGAATGATTTATTAAGAAAAATGGAATTTGAATTTCCTGATGTAGCTAAAGAAAGAGCAGAATTAAAATTAGATATATTACCATATAAAAAATCTGAATTTAAACCAGAAGATGAACTTGCTAAACGTATATATGATTGGGATTTCACATTTGAACTATTAGAAAAATTACTATATGATTTTATAAGCGAAAATGTTGATGATGATGATTTCAAAGCATATAATAAAATAATAGATAAAGGAATTGACGATTTAAAAGAATACATTAAACAAAATAATTATTCTTATCAAGAAGATATGCGTGATCCAAATGATGATTGGAATGGAAGAAGGAATGGAGATGATTTTTCGCTAAGACTAATAGGTAAAGGCATAGGATATAATGATATAAATGATAATAACACAGATTTAAAAATGGATTTATTTTATTTTATAAATGGTGTTGAAAAATTAATTAAGAATAATAAAATTAAATTAAATAACGATTTTTTTAGATTGCTTGAAAATCTAAAAAAATGGACACAAAAAAATTGGTAAAAAAATAAAAGATGTCATATAAATTTATATGACATCTTTTATTTTTTTGGTAGTTTATAACCTAATCTTTTTTCCAATTCTTCCAATGTTAATTCTTCCACAAAATCTTTAGCATTCACATTTACATTTTTAAACCACAAAACATATATTGCTTTTTTCTTACTTAGTGATATAACCACTTTCCAACAATATTCCGGAATATAAACATTATTACCAATTTCTCTAATATATTCGTGACCCCCACATATAATTCTAAGGGAATCTAATCTTGAATCTTTTCGTATTGTATTTTCCCATCTTTTCCAAGCACCCCTATTTAAATTAGGATATTGTGGTAAGCAATTATAAAATCGGAATGTCATTTCGTCTTTTTTACAATCAAAAGCAAAATCTTCTGCATTTGCTAAATGTCCCATATCAAAATCACTTTTTGAATAATCTTCTTGTTCAGCCATTTCAATATCGGTATCATTCTTAAATCTAAATCTACTCCTATCACAATCACCACCACCCATATGTAATTTATACACAACAAATATAGGTGCTTTCTTATCAACATCATAATATGATTCATAAACAGTTACTTAAAGTTTAATCAAATCTATGAATGATTTGTGTGACTTTAAACTAAAACAACTTCTAGATAATTTTTCTTTATCATTGAAGAGAAATCGATAACTGGTTTTCGGTTTCTTTTTATTGGATTTAAAGTGGTTATATAAATCTTTAAAAGTATTGATTTCTGGTAGAATTTCCTTCCAATGGGTGTCTACCAAACTACTTAAAAAGTTGTTTACATAATCATTTACTTTAATTCCTTTAATCATTAAATATGCTCTAAAAGCAACTTCTTTTGAAGCAGCAACTGAATCATAATCTGTTGAATTTTTAATTTGTCCTATAAAACTGGTATAATATGGATTAACCTTTAAACTTTTGATACCATTGATATTCATCTGCTTTGTTAAATTGTTGATTAAATAATTTCTTAACCAATCATTATTAACCAGTTTGTTAAATCTTTTACCCAATCCTTTATCACTAGATTTTATATTTAAATCCTCTAAAGCTACAAATTCTACTTGATAGGTTTGACATATTTTAATTATATGTTTATTTACTTCTACTAATTCATGTCTTTTCTTAAACTTGTTAGATTTATTAAGTTGTTTAAGGTCAATAATTTGTTTAAATATTTCTTTTGTTCCTTTATCTAATATTGATAAAGCTATATAATTTGGATTTAAATCTATTCCTAAATATCTATCTTTAATATATTTATGTTGGATAATAGTTGGTTCATTAAATGATATGTAGATATAATTTAAATCAATTTTAAAATTAAAATAATTTTTACTAGTTAAACATTCTGATTGTATAATGTTTAATAGTTTAGATTCATTTTTGGATAAATTAAGATTTATAATCCATTTAATTCCTTTTGATGGTTTTAGAATGAATTGATTACCGTTTAAAGTTGCTTTTCTATTTCCTTTATCGGAAGAAGATCCACGCATTTCAAGTGGGAAGTTTTTTGAATAGTTATTAATTTTTTTAAATTTACGTTTAAAGAAATTAGATTTACCACCAAAATATATTTTTCTATCTTTATTAAGTTCTGTTGATTTTTTAACTGCTGTTTTAATCCAAGAAGAATCTAAACAATCTATATTTTTCATGTTTTGTTTAACATGTTTTTCTAAATCACTTAATTTGGTTAAATTATTTTTAATAATTCGGTTATAAGAATAACGAATAACATTATTAAACTTGTTTAAAAGTTCAATAAATAAAGGATCATTTAAATTATGTTTCTTTTTAATCGTTATCACTTAAATCTTTTTTAATTTTGTTAGCTTTATTATGACCTCTTCTTAGCCCATATAATCTACAACAGAAAGAAGTTATTATTGATACTAAGTCTTTCATTAAATCTTGTTCTTCTGTTTGATCATTATTCATAACTATAAGTTGAACATTTAATTTTTTAAGAAGTTTGTCAAGATAATTGAATCCAAATCTAGTTAATCTATCTTTATTTTCTACAATAATTATTGAAGGGTTAGCATCAAGCATTTTCCATAGTTGTTTTCTATTATCATTCATACCAGATGCTACTTCTTTAAATACATTAGATATGGTAAGCCCTTTAGCGTTTGCAAATTGTCTAATTCTATCTACTTGATAATCAAGTTCTTTTTTTCTATCATTTGAAGATACCCTTGCATAGATAAATATATTTTTAGAATCATTAACTGTATTTACATCATTTATTAGTATAGTTCCATTTGACATTATTTGGGTTCCAGGTATATTGCCTGATTTAGCCCATCTATAAGCAGTTATATAAGATATACCTTTTTCTTTCGCCCATTTACTTAATTTCATAATACTATATATTAAACTTTAAAATCAAAAAATGTAATATATGATATAATTTATATAAATTTAATAAGATTTTCATTGAAATGTTTCAACACCATTGTTTATAATGGTATCAACATATTTATTTTTATAAATAATATCATCATTGTTATTTATTGGATGTTCTACATATACAAAACCATAAACAATAATTGATATTATGATTATGATACATATTAATTTAATTAGTTTTTTCATATTATCTTCTATGATTTATTGGCATATCAGAAACAATTTGAACTTGAATACCTAAATTATGCCCATCAATATCTAAGTCTTTATATTCTGAATTAGAATAATGTATATTTCTACTATCAAATGTAATTGCTTTTGGACCATACATTTTTTGGTGTTCAATTTGTTTCTTTTCTTGTTCTTGTTTTAATTGCAAATTATATAATTCATCAATTGTCATCCTATTATATGGGTTATCAACAATAGGTTGTTCAATAGGTTTATTATATTCTGGATTTTTATATCCATATTTAGCCAACAAAGCAGCAGCTTCTGCACTTGAAACATCAACATTATTTGTTGTTTCTACTTGTTGATTGTCTATTATTCTTACTTCTGGTTTATGCATTTAATTTATTATTTTTATAAAATCTCTAAATTTAAATATCAAATTTTCTTTTAAAATATTTCTTTTTCTATAAATTTGTGTTATTTCACCATAAACATCATTTTCTATTTCAAATAAATCATGTCTTATTATACCAAGTCTACCAATTTTACTTTCCCAATAAGTATTGTCTATTTGTATGGCAGCGTGTGTTGGTATATTATTATTTGTATATAAAACTACTTTTGTATAGTTTTCATTATATGTAAAGTCTAATATACTTAATTTTTCAAATCCATGATGTTCGTAAAATAAATCAAATGATTCTTTTGTTAATTCTCGTTTAGTAGGCCAATAATGTCTTGTATCAATTGGCCAAGATATATCTTCTTTTAAATGAATTGTATGTGATATACAATTATATGAATCAGACTCACTATTTGGTATTAAATCATAGTTTGTTAATAACGGAAATAACTTCTTATAAAATAATTTATTTTCCATACTTATTCTTATTTTCCAACCACCATTTTTTTATGATATTATTATATTCCAATGTAGTTAATGGCTCATCACCATAATCCAAAGATACTATCTCATCAAATAATAAAGGATGTGCAAAAGTCCCTTTACTATTTAAAATTCTTTCTACAATAAATGGTAAAAAATCATTGCCCCTTTCTAACATATTTAAATAAGGATCAGTCTTCATAATTTGTTGAAGATTTGATAAATGTGCTGTTTCAATATATAACTGTCTATCCAATATTTCAAACTCAATTTGAATGTTATTATTGTTTATAAATTCATTTATTTTTTTCATATATAAGTATATCCTTCTATTTCTTTTGGTAGTTCTACTTGTTTATTATAATATTCATTATAATCTTTTATAGCTTCTATTAATAAGTGTTTAACAATTTTACAATCCTTTCTCAAAAAATTATATGTTTCTTGATATTCTAAATATACACGAACATCATAATTAAATATATCTTCACAATGATGCATAAATAAATGTATAATAGGTTCTATTGGATTTTCCCTAAAATCAAAATATCCACATACATCTTTAGGATAACCATCTATACTTGTTAAGTTATTATAAGCACAATCAAAATACTCAACATTAGTTGGACAACCTATTAAATTTGTTAATTTGTTACCAGAACAACAAAAATCATTAACATAAATTGGACAACCCATTAAACTTGTTAATCTATTAGTATGACAATAAAAATTAGTCCCAACTTCTTTCGGACAACCTTCTAAGTTGGTTAATCGATTAGAAGAACAATTAAAATAACCATCAACCTTATTAAATTTTAATGGTAGTTTAGTTAGATTTCTGCTATATAGAAAAACATTACCTTCTACATCTATACTTCCATCAGGATTTATAGTATAGTTTTCAATGTTGTATTTTTCACAAATATCATCAATTTCAGATTTATTGAAGTTTTCAAATAATTTTAAGTATTTCATATTTTTATATATTAATATATAAAAATAAAAAAATTATGCTAATTAAAAATGATACACAATCTTTAGGCAGAAATATTTTATTTAACTTATTAAGCGAATTAGGATATACTGATATTAAAGATTTTCAAAGTAAAAATGGTTTAGATTCTGATGGATTATTTGGTATGAATTCTTATAATAAATTATATAAGATATTATTAAATGTTCAAGAAATACCATTTGATGGATTCTACTTTAAAGAATTATTTCCAAAAAAACAAATAATTTGGCATCATTCCGCTGGTTGGGATAATGCAAGAGGTATGTTTGAATGGTGGAAAGCAGATAAAGTAATACACGTTGCAACAGCAATTGGAATTAGTGATGATGGTAAAATAAGCAGAGGATTTGATGAATCATATTGGGCTGCTGCTATTGGATGTAAATCTAATGTTTTCACAGATAATGGTGTTCCATTAATTTATAAAAATGGAACTGTTTATAACAATAGATTGTTAGATGAACAAGCAGTTGCAGTTGAAGTTTGTAATTGGGGATCACTTACAGTAAAAGATAGTAAATACTATTCTTGGAGTAATGCAGAAATAAACAAAGATAAAGTTATTGAATTAAACTA
>ENA-OSIY01001143-OSIY01001143.1-marine-metagenome-genome-assembly--contig:-NODE-1143-length-14431-cov-4.842831_pt1 | contig 14431 bp, 15 predicted proteins | sample MGYA00237884_ERZ534233 | MGnify/ENA primary metagenome ERZ534233 (study PRJEB26412, sample SAMN06343840) | marine metagenome | isolation source: estuarine water | place: USA: Columbia River Estuary... | reverse complement strand
ATGATAAAAATAATATTACATACAAATTATTACCTAAATTTAACAGTTTAAATCTTTTTGATGTTGAAAATATAAAAGATTTACATTATGTAGATGAAATTATGGATAAAAATTATAAAAGATATTCTATAAGTGGATGGATTTATGAAACAAGTCTTAAAACAAAAAATACAATTAGTTTACTATGATTGATATAATGCTTCCATTTGTAAAAAAATCATACGCAAACATATTTGAAGATTTTTATAATATAACAAATGGTCATATTATATTAGGTGGTTCATTGAGTTTAAGATTACAAGGTGTAATTGATAGGGATATAAATGATATTGATTTAAACATTACAATATCAGATTGGAATATTTATAAATCACAAATAATAAAAAAATATAAAATATACCACGGAGGATTACTAAACCTTTATCCACATATGGAATATAGAATCAATACATGTTTGACTAAAGAAAATAAGAATGAATTTCATTTGTTTATAAATAATATTGAAACAAATCTTTATAATATGGTCGTATATGATGATGTGTTTATTAAAGTTTTAAAACCAGAATTACATTTGTTGGATAAAGAATGCATGTTAGCTGATGAACTATCTAATGAAAAAAACTTATTGGATATAGAATCAATTAAAAAATTCTTAAATGAAAAATAAAATAGCTGTATTTGTATGTGGTAGCGGAGGAAGTGGCAAATCTACTTTTGTAAAAACGTATTTTACCGAATATGTTCATATAGATGTAGATATAATATATGAAGAATTATTATTATTAAATAAATTAGGATTAAAAATAAAAGATTTTAATGAAGCGCACTCACAACTAGCATCAGAACTATTTGAAACCGCTAAAGAATTAAATAATGAAAAATTAAAAAATACAGTAATCACTGGTAATAATTTAGTAATAGATGGAATTGGCAGAGATTCTAATATTATTTTAAATCAAAAAAAACATTTAGAAAATTGTGGATATGATACGTTTATGATAATGTTATATGCCGATTTAGATACGTGCATAGGTAGAGTAGAAACTAGAGAACGTGTTTACAATCAAAAAATAACGGAAGATAGTTGGTATCTTTCTTACAATAACATTGGAACTTATAAAAAAGAATTTGGAACAAAATTTAAATTAATTTGTACTGATATAATTGATACTAATGTGGATTTAGATGATTTTTTATATCATCAAAAATTAATTAAAAAAATATTATAAGATATTTATAGATAAACAAATAAACAAAATATATGAAAGGCGTATTAATAGGCTCAGATTTCTTAAAATTAGCAGATGGTATGAAATTTTTAGAAATAAATACTGATGTTGATATAAATTCTAAAAATTTAGGATTTTTGGAATTGAATAATTTATTTACATATCTAACAACCAATGGATATACTAAATTAGTATTAATTTATAAAAGAAAACATATAGTAGAAAGTGCAATCGATTTATTTGAAACAACTGCTACTACAAATGGTATTACACTTGAAAAAATTATAATACCAAATAATAGTATTACAATACCATCTATTACATCCGAACCCAATACGTTCTATTTAAGATGTGCATATGATGTAACTGCTATTATAGATGATACCTATTGTAGAGATAAATCTGAAATGGTGAAATTGTTGTTTGAATCTAATAATCAAAATATTTTACCAAAAACGTATGTAGTAAATTCAACAAATGATACTACATATGATAATTTTGAAACACTCATCGATAATGGTGTTCATCCAAATGTAATTAGTAAAAAAATATTACCTGATTTTGAGAAGAATTCATACCCAAAATTTCATAAATTTGAAACTGATTTACAATTATCCGATTTAAAAGCAGTTAATGATGGTAGTACCTTAATTCAGGAATATCGTTTTAATAATACTGGATTAGTTAATAATAGAATTACTGATGTTATTAGAACTTGGACTATTTTATTAGAAGATGTAGAAACTATGATTTATATTGGGGGTCACTTTCATTCTGATAAAATTCAATTAAATGAAACGGATATAACCTATACTAATAATATTTTAGATACTAAATGGAGAGAAATATATTTTTCAAATCCAATGAGTTATGAAGGTGGTATTCCTGGTAAATATGATGTTATAAAAGTAGTAGATGGCGAAGAGGTAATAGTAGATATCGAATCTTTGAGTATTGGAGATGTAATAAAATCCATATCATTAGAAGGGTTGGGACAAAATGAATTAGTATCTTCAAGTCTTAATTGGGAATCTAGTGAATCTTTATCTAATTTGATAAGTTATACTACCGCATCTGTAGTTGGGAAGTTATCTTCAACATATGAAGGATGGTTAGGTTCAATGAATTATACATCAGGTTCAGAATCCGGTAGTTTAATTGTTACAGCCAATGAAACACTTTTAATAAAAGAAAATGATACATTTAAATTTAAATCACTAAGTAAAATTGAAGATACTGATTTACTTGTTATTTCAAATGAAAAATTAGCAGAGATAAATTCTATAAATTTAGAATGGTATAGTGGCAGTATAATTACTATAAACATTGAACCGGATGATGTATTTGTAGCTGGTACTAATTTAAATGAAATCGGTACAAATTTATTGGGAAGTGTAATAACTCATAACAACCCCTTGGATAAACTTTAACTAAAAAAATATAAAAGAAATGGCAAAAGTATTAGAAATAATTATTATGACACCGATACAAACAAGCGATAAATCAGCTTGTTTAACAATATTGCAAACTGTATTTACAGCTATAAAAGCAGAACATAGTTAATAACCATTTACTATGAATAAGTTATGGGTATTTGGTGATAGTTTTAGCGAGCCATTTTCCAAAGTAAAACAGCTTCCTTGGAGAATTGAATATATACAATGGAAAGGTTACATGCCAAAATGTTATGGTGAAATTATCTCTAATAAATTAAGGTTACAACATATTAATTCAGCAAGTAGTGGTGCTGATAACTATACTATATTAGATACTATAATAAACGTATTAAATACAATAAATTCAGATGATATCATTATCATTGGATGGTCATCTACTTTACGATTTCGAGTAGTAAATAAAAAAAATACTTTTAGCACAATTTTACCGGCACATATAACCGATGCAATTAACTTAAATAAAGAATTATCTCTTTTAGAATTATCTAATTCAACATTAAAAGAATTAATTACAAATAGAGATAATTTAATTTATATTAATGAATTAAATAATTACATCAAATTAATCAATTTTACTTTTCCTAATAACAAAATAATTCACTGGACACCTTTTCTTAAACAAGAAAAAAATGGATTATTAACTACTCATAATAATTTAATTTTAAAAAATTTAGAAAGAGTTGTAGAAGAAACAATAGGTAAAATTGATGATTATCATTATAGTGAAAACGGCCAGATTGTATTAGCAGAAGAATTTATTAATATAATTGATAATTATAGGATAAAAAATTTTAAAAAACCTATGTTATGAGTAATTTATGGGTTTTTGGTGATTCATTTTCTGCTACAAATAAAAGAAATAATATAGAACATTGGCGTAGAGATTATATTAAATGGAAGGGTTATACAACTCTAGTATGGCCAGAGTTTTTAAATAAAATATTAAATTATAAATTAATAAATTTAGCAATAAGTGCAACTGATAATTATACTATATTTGATAGTATTATTGATAATATAGATAAAATCGAAAAAAATGATATCATAATAATAGGGTGGTCATCCACTTTACGATTTAGATTAGTTGATAAAACAAATTCCTTCAATACCATACGCCCTTCTTCTGATTTAAAATTCAGTACACTTAATATTCCATTTCAATATAATAATATTTCATTGAATACAATTAATGAGGTATTAATAAATAGAGATACCGAACTATATGAATTAGAATTAAATAGATTTATTAAAATTATAAATTTATATTTAAAAGATATAAAAATAGTACATTGGTCTCCATTTCAATTACAACACCCTCATTTAAAAATTAAAAAAATTGAAGGAATAGATACATTAGAAACAATATCGATTGAAACTAATGAAGAGATAAATGATTATCATTATAGTGAAAATGGTCATTTGGAATTAAGTAAAAAAATTTATACTATGTTATATGAATAAGTTATGGATATTTGGTGATAATAATTCTGCTATATTTGGTAAGACTAAGGAAAGAAGATTTAAATACTATAAAGAATATAGAAATGGTCAATTTCCTAAAACATGGTCTGAACTATTATCAAAAGAATTAGGATTTACATTAAGAAATATGGCAATTGGTGGCGTATCTAACTACGATATATTCGATATGTTTTGTAAGTGTGTGGAGCAAATTAAAAAGGATGATTTAGTTATCATTGGTTGGTCGTATATACAATCGTTTAGATTAGTAGATGAAAATACCAATAGATTTATATCAGTTCGTAATAACCAATTAATTGTAGAGAATATAAATAATCCAATATTTTTAAATGGTATTAGTATAGATGTAGTTAATTCAATATTAAATAATAGAACTAATACTGAATGGGTGTGTGAAGTTTATAATTGGGAAACTATTATAAATTTATTGTCTAAATTAATTGGATTTAAAATCGTATATTGGACATTTGATACAAATTTAAATAAATCTTATTATGCATCTACAAATAATTTTAGAGAAGATTTAATAAAGAATGGTGCAGAAGATATTACATTGGAAACAAATGGTAAATTAATAGATGATAATTTTGGAGAAAAGGGGCATATGATTCAATATGAATATTTCTTAAATAATATGTTATATGGAAAATAAAAAAGGAAGAAAGACAAACGAATTGGAATTTGAATCAAGGATGCCAAGGATATTTGAAATGATGTTGTATGAACATTTAGGTTATAATGAGTTTGCTGAGAAAGCAGCAAAAGAATTTGGTGTATCAGTTCGTCAAGCGGAACACTTATGGTCTGAAGCAAGAAAGAGAATGAAAGAAAGATTCCAACAAAATTCAGATGAAATATTAGAAAACCATTTAACTCAATTATATGACCTACTTCATCGTTGTCGTGAAGACAATAATAAAAGAACTGAGAAAGAGGTGTTGGACTCTATTGCGAAGATACATTCATTGGAGACTAAGAAGGTGGATATAACTTCCAATGGTCAACCCATTTCAATAAACATTAACTTGAACGACTAATTTTTTTGGTTTAACTACCCCCAAAATTTCGTTTTTGACCTATTATTAGAATAAATTATAATATGAAACATACAACAAATAAAGATCAAACTTGGATGAGAGACCAAGTAGGACAAGAAGGTTTATTAAATCTGATAAAAGAATTGGGGGATAACTCAGAAAAGACCATGATTGAGATAGGTTCATTCGTTGGTGAGAGTACAGTTCTATTTGCACAGTCATTTAAAAAGGTTATTGCAATTGACCCATTTGAAGCAGACTACGATCCACAAGACCCAACATCATATTTATTTGAATTTGATAATGTATATCAAACATACTTGGATAGGATTACCGTTTATTCAAACATAGAGACGATTGTAGACACTTCAGTTGACGCAGTTAAAGAACTGAATAGTGAGACCTATGACTTTGTTTATATAGACGGATTACACACATACGAGGGAGTTAAGACAGACATAACAAACTACCTACCACTTGTTAAGAAAGGTGGAGTTATTGGAGGTCATGATTATACACGTCAGATTCCACATTTGGTTGGAGTATATGAAGCAGTAAATGAAATGTTCGGTCAACCTGATAAAGTGTTCGGGGATAACAGTTGGATAAAATATGTATAATGGATAAGATAGAATTTGTGATACCCACACATAAAAGGGTAGATTTATTAACAACAATCATCAGTTCAATTGTAGCACAAACAAATCCTAATTGGAGAATACACGTTGTTGCTGATTGTCCTCCTGAAGATGTTAAAGAAAGATACTTAGATATTATTGCGTTCTTTGACGAACATAAGGATAAGATTAAATTCTCAACAACAAAAATTAGATTTAATGATTGGGGTCATACACCACGTAATATAGGATTGAAACAAGCAACAGAAGAATGGGTGTTAATGACAGGGGAAGATAACTATTACGCACCAACATTCGTAGAGAACTTCTTATCATCAGTTAAAGATAGAGATGATGTACATTTTGTATTCTGTAATATGGTTCACAATTGGGTGAACGATGATTATATTCCTATTCAATGTGCAATAGAATTTGGTAAGATTGATGTAGGAAACTTTATGGTAAGAACACATAACGCACAGAAATTAGAATTAAAAGAGAATATAGAACAAGCGGACTATGTGTTCATTGAAGAATATTTAACAAGATTCCCTGAAGGGAAGATAATACACGTTGATAAAATATTGTATGTCCACAACTAAAGTAGCACTCGTATGTGTAGCAAAGTGGGAAGACCATTACTTAGAAGAATGGTTGGAGTATAATCACAAATTAGGATTTGATAAGATCATCATGTATCAAAACGATTGGAGGACCGATATAGAGAAACCATATCTACAAAAAGAAATATGTGATGGTAGATCCATACAGGTCCCATTATATAACAACGTATTACATAACAATACAGAATACGATTGGATTGGATTCATTGACTGTGATGAATTTATTGTATTAAAGAAACATAAGAACATAAAGGAGTTTATTGATGACTATAAGGATAAGACCAATGTAATAGGATTGAATTGGTTTATATACGGATCTTTTGGATTAATGAATAGATATTGTAATTCATTATTAACAATGTTCCATAATAGGAATAAGAATACAGATCAACATATCAAGGTATTAGTTAACGCAAGGTCAGGAGAAAGGATGCAACTACCACATAATACATTGGGACACGCAATGGATACCAATGGAAAAGTATTTAGAGGACCGTTTAATCCTAATGGTCCATCAGATGTTGCGGTGATTAATCATTACCATAACAAGACAAGAGAGGATTGGATGTTAAGATGTGAAAGAGGTAGAGTGGATTGTGATATAGAACATGATAGAGATAGATGGGATAACGAGGTTAATGATAATATTGATATTGTAGATTTATCAGCGTATAATTTTTTATATGGAGATTAATATAGACCTAACCAAGAAACAATCTCAAGCATGGAAGTTACTGATGGATAAGTCAATCAATGAAGTATTATATGGTGGTAGTGCTGGTGCAGGAAAAAGTTGGTTGGGTTGTTTATGGATTACAACATTATGTTTAAAATACAATGGTATAAGATGTTTGATTGGTAGAACTGTATTACAACAATTAAAATTAACAACACTTAATACTTTGTTTGAAGTATTACAACAAATGGGATTAAAGTCAGGGGAGAATTATACTTACAATGGTCAATCAAATGTAGTAACATTTACAAATAAATCAGAAATAGTATTAAAGGATTTAGCGTATCAACCATCAGATCCCAACTATGATTCTTTAGGAGGATTGGAATTGACCGCAGTCTTTGTGGATGAAGCAGCACAGATACCACAACTTGCGTATAACATATTAAAGTCACGTATAAGATTCAAATTAAATGAGTATAAATTAGAACCTAAGTTCTTATTAACTTGTAATCCAGGTCAGGTATGGTTGAAGAAAGTATTTTATATCCCATACGTACAGGATACATTGCCAGACAATATGAAGTTTGTTCCTGCATTACCAACAGATAACCCACACTTACCCGCATCATATATACAGATGTTACAATCTCTACCCAACGCACAAAGAAGAAGATTATTAGAAGGTGATTGGAACTATATGGAAGAAGATGATAGTCTATTTGATTTTGATTCAATATCCAATTCTGTATTTAAAGATAGACCAAATGAAATAAGTAAAAGATATTTATCAGTTGACGTTGGTAGGTTTGGTGATGACAGGTCCGTAGTGGTGGTTTGGAACGGACTGGTGGTCATGGAAGTATTAGTGTATAGAAAGTTATCAACCGTAGAATTATCGTCTGAAATAAAGGATTTAATTGCTAAGTGGAAAATACATCCTCAACAGGTCATTGTGGATTCTGATGGAGTAGGTGGAGGTGTTGCGGATCAGATACGTGGGGTGAACTTTGTGAATAATTCTAAAGCGTTACACGAACAAAACTTTATTAACTTAAAGTCTCAATGTTATGTAAAGTTATCAGAACAATTTAAGGAAGGTAAAATATCATTAAACATATTAGACCCATCAGTAGTGGATGAATTAACACAGGAGTTATTAGCAGTAAAACTAAAAGATATAGATAAGGATAATAAGGTTGCAGTACAATCAAAAGATGAGATGAAGAAGATACTCGGTAAGTCACCCGATTTATCTGATGCAATGATGATGAGAATGTATTTTGAAATAAAGAACCAAAAGGCGTCAGGAAGATACGCATTGGGGATAGTTGGTGGTAGTAACTATACATCAATAAATAATATAAGATAATATGATGACATTAAATAAATATCTTAATTTTAGTGAAGAAGAATTAGGGGAAATACGATTAGCATTAATTGGTAATTTAGAATATAATAAATTGGAAACTACAAAAAAATCTAAAATGACTATGTTATCAGATGATAAAACAAAAGAATTGTCTAATAAAATATATAAACATTTTAAAAACAATATAAGATAATATGATAAAATTTAAAGTAGATGACACAGAATATAAAGTTCCTACCTTTATATCAATTGAGAATTATGTAAAGATATTCAGACAGAAAGATATTTTTAGTGAGGATTACTTTGCAGCAAAGATTATAAGTGAGATAACCAATTGTCCTGTTGAGGATTTATTAGAAGGGGATGCACAGGAAATAAACTATGTAGCATCATATATAATGTCATTGATACCACAAGAGACACCAAAGTTTATAGATAGGTTTGAATTGGATGGAATACATTATGGATTCTTCCCTAAATGGAGGGATTTAAGTTACGCAGAATTTGTGGATATGGATACCATCTCAACGAAGAAACCTGATGAACTATTAAGTCTATTACATATCCTTGCATCAATTATGTATAGACCTATTATTAAAGAAAGAACACCACATGATTTTGATATTGAGAAATACGATATTGAATTAATGAAACAACGATCAGAACTGTTTAAAAAGAAATTAGATATTAAGTACATATTAGGTGCTCAGTTTTTTTTTATCAACTACGCAAGGATATTTTCAAGTTATACCCAAATGTCTTTGATGAAGAAAATCCCAATGTGGACCCGAATAAAGTTAATATGGAAAATGAGGAAGATGATTTGGACTATAGTTTTCAAAAGACGTTCGGTTGGTTTATTGTCACAAACAGAATTGCTGGAAATGATTTTGGAAAACACGACTATATCTACGAAAAAAACTTAGTGGAAATTCTAAATCAATTATCTTATTTGATTCAATACGATAGGGAACAGGATAGGATGATGAAGGAAGCACAAAAAAGAGGTTAATTTCAGGATACGTTTTAATAAACTTTATATTTAATATTAGATGAGTACAATAACATACAAACAATTATTAACGTATTTTAGTAGTATAGCGTATCACCACGAACAGATCAAGTCATTTGGGTTCGGAGATTATACACAGATTACCAACGATATACAAACAAAGGAGGAACCATTATACCCACGTATGTATGTTGTACCAGAACAAGTACAATTTAATCAGAATCATATACATTATAACTTTGGTGTTGTCTTTATGGATAGGGTGGAAGATGACTTATCAAATTTAGATGATGTTATGTCTGATACATTGGAATTAGCGTCAGATATATTTACAGTATTCTATCAATCATATACATATGAATCAGGAGACTTTAGTCAGATAGCGGTAGGTGATTGGTCACCTGAGGTTGTACCATTTACAGAAAGGTTTAATACTATACTTGGAGGTCATACACTTCATATTAAATTAACAATACCATTTGATTATAACTCATGTAATCTACCTATAGTAGATGATTTTGGTTTTGGTCAAGATGAATCATTTAGTTCTTATTATCAGATATTAAAAGATTGGAAGAACTTTGCTGCAGCACACGAACAGGTGAATAGTTTTGGGTTCGGTGATGTAACACAAATAGTAAATAATATAGAAACAAAAGTGGAACCATTATATCCTCGTTTATATTTTTTACCTGAAACAAGTACACTTAATCAGAATCAATTAGATATAAACTTTGATGTGAGATGTTTAGATAGGATTGAGGATGACTTAACAAATCAACAAGATGTATTATCGGATACCTTAGAGATTATGAAAGACTTTTATGCTAAGACATATTTATCTGATTACGAGGTGTTATGGAACGCATCACTCAATCCAATATTACAGGAGACACAAACAGAATTAGGTGGATGGAGTTTAATAGTTACAATACAACAAAAGTTTGATTATAACCGATGTGTATTACCTATAACAACTTTTGCTGACGGTATAACATGGGAAGAATTGAATAGAAGGTGGAATGAAATAAATCAAGAATGGGAAAGAGTAAAAAAAATTAATTAATATGGGTGCATTAAATAATCTATATGTTAGTAGTAGTTTTCAAGGGTTAATGAAATTGACCAACAGTGCTACAGGTTTAACTAATAGTTTACAAACAATACAAGCGGGTGATGGTACTAATAGTCCATTACAAATGAGTTTAACTCAAATGAATATATCAGGATCGTTTACTGTAAATAATTTACCTATTACAGGTTCAACTTCAGGAACTGCTGGTACATCAGGTACAAGTGGTACGTCAGGTTCATCAGGTAGTGCTGGTACGTCAGGAACGAGTGGATCTAGTGGTAGTACCGGTACATCAGGTACTAGTGGTAGTTCAGGAACATCAGGAAATAGTGGGTCATCAGGAACAAGTGGTTCATCGGGGTCAAGTGGAACTTCTGGAAGTTCAGGTTCTAACGGTTCAAGTGGTACGTCAGGTAGTTCAGGTTCTAATGGTAGTTCAGGAACAAGTGGTTCTTCAGGTAGTACGGGTACATCAGGTTCTTCGGGAACATCAGGTAGTTCAGGTACTAGTGGTTCATCAGGAACGTCAGGTTCATCAGGTACATCAGGAAGTAGTGGAACATCAGGTAGTGATGGTTCATCGGGAAGTTCGGGTACAACAGGTTCAAGTGGAACTTCAGGAACAAGTGGTTCATCAGGTAGTGATGGAAGTTCAGGGACTAGTGGTTCTTCAGGAACAAGTGGTATAAATGGAACATCGGGAACAAGTGGTAGTAGTGGAACAAGTGGAAGTGATGGTTCTTCAGGAACGTCAGGTTCATCAGGTACAAGTGGTAGTTCAGGAACAACAGGTTCAAGTGGAACAAGTGGTAATGATGGATTAGGTCTTCCTTCAAAAGTTATACCGATAGATAATACAGGGTGGAGTTGGGATAATGTATATAGTAGAAAGACAATAACATTTGCACAACCATTTGCATCATCAGATTATTCGGTTGATATTATTTATAATACAGCTGCGGCGGGTGATGAGACTCCATATTATGATATGACCAGTGCTTATGTATTTGGTTATTCAGGAAAATCCGTATCTGGTTTAACATTATATACTTCAATTGATTTAACATTAGGTTCTTTTTCAGGATTTACAGGATATGTAAATTGTATTGCTGCAGGTGCAAGTAATGGTTCAGGTACAAGTGGTAGTAGTGGAACAAGTGGTGTGGTAGATTATACAGGACTTATAACAACAGGTTCAATATCAACAACACAATCTATTACAGGTTCATTAATAGTGACAGGTTCATTGAATGAAATTGGTGATTTATTTATTATCTCCCCAAATCAAACAACAGATTTTTCAAACGTATCATCATCAAATAAAGGTAATATTATATTTGGTTCTAAAGATAATGTATCACAAGTAACACAAACAGGTTCATACGTTATAAGTGGTTCTAATAATATTATACAAGGAAAAGTAGTCACTACTCCTGGTTATTATTCTTATGTATCAGGTTCAAATAATATTATTAATTCCCCAATTAGTTTATCAACAGGTAGTATATTAAGACCATTAACAAATAATAATAATATAGGTGGTGGAAGTGTAACGTTGAATTATTTAACATCTTCATTATCAGGAGGACAACCACAATTTCAAAATAATTTAAAAGTAGGTGATGGAACAATTACTTTAAACCATCAATCAGGTTCAGGTACTGTTAATAGTAATTTTTTCTTAAATGCTGCTTCATTTACTTCAACACAAAATAATATTTCATCAAGTACAACCCACGCAATAACAAGTAATATATTTTTAGGAACACAAGTATTAAATCATGTATCATCATCCATTACGGCGGATAGAAACATATTTGCAGGATTAACAAGTCCAACAATTAATAATTTTTATTCATCATCTGTTAATAATGGTGTTACTGTAAGTAGAAATTTAGTTTTTGGACAAACTAACGGAATATATATTTCAGGTAGTAATACAAGTGGTACTCGTGTAATTGTTAATAGTTTTATTGGAGGAAACGGAAATATTGTTTCTTCATCATATGTAGGTGGAACATCAACTGCTTTAGTCAACACAATGATTATGGGTAACCAATTATTTGTGTCAGCATCAAGCACAGCAGCAACAAACGGTGGTTCAACATTTGTTGGTAGGTTTAACGCAACAGGTAGTCTTCAAGAAAGTAGTGAAAATGCAGTATTTGTGGTGGGAACAGGAACAGCAGCAGGTAGTAGAAGAAACGCTATACACGTTGATAGTAGCAACAATACAAGAATAACAGGTTCATTAATTGTTTCAGGTTCAATCTTTAATAGAGGTGCAAGTAATGGTATTAATAGTTTAGCGTATGGTGAAGAAGCGTTATTTAAAGCACAAACAGGATCAACAAACAATACCGCTTTAGGTTACCAATCGTTATTTAATACAACAACAGGTGGATCAAATACCGCAATTGGTGCAAACGCAATGTTAAATAATATTAGTGGTTCAAATAACGTTGCAATTGGTGATAATAGTTTAAGAGATAGTGTTGCATCAAATAACCTTGCAATTGGTTCATTTACATTATTTAGAAATACAACAGGTGCTGGTAACATTGCAATTGGTGGTGCAGCACTTAGAGAAAATATTTCAGGTTCATTAAATACTGCAATTGGTTATAATTCATTAGTAAATAACCTATATGGTGGTGGTAATACCGCAATTGGTTCAACCGCTTTATCATCAAATCTAATTGGTGGTGATAATATTGCGTTTGGTTATGATAGTCAGTTCTTTAATCAATCAGGTTCAAACAACATATCAATAGGTAATACAAGTTTATATACAAACGTAAGTGGTTCACGTAATATTGCAATTGGTGATAACGCTGGTCGTTTTGAAACAGGTAGTAATTCATTCTATTTAGACAACCAAAATAGAGGTAATTTAAACGCAATGAGAAGTGGTTCATTATTATATGGACAATTCAATAGTACTGTATCAGGACAAACTTTACAGATTAATGCTGCTACAGATATTAGAAATAATTTAGTTGTATCAGGTTCATTATCAGTAAGTAATTCATTAGATGTAAAGGATAATGCAATAATTACAGGTTCAATTAAAACAAGTAATAATGAAAATACAGTTAAAAGTGAATTAGTAAATACCAACACATATGAGATAAGAAATACCGCAAATTCACTTGTTAATACACAATCTGGTTCTGTTATACAAATGAGTTATAACTCAGGTTCAAATACTGCACAATTTGCAATGCAGGCTTCACTTAGTGGTCAGACAGGTGATTTTAGTATTATTAATAATGCAGGTGTTACATCAGTAAGAAGTTTATCAGATAGTGTATTGTTTGCAAAAAATCAAGGTTTCCCTAATACACCTTCTAATACTTTTGAAGTTAATGCAAATAATATTATTTTAAGTGGAAACACAGCAATAACAGGTTCATTAAATGTTACAGGTTCATTAACAGTAGGTGGTAATTTACAATTTAATGTTGGTGATTTTTACTCAACTCAAACACAATCAGGAAGTGCTAATGTTTCAGGTAGTGTAACTTATAACAATACAGGTATATCTAATGGTGTTACATTAGCGTCAAATTCAAGATTAACTATAGCAAACTCAGGTGTTTATTCAATTACATTCTCAGCACAATTAAAAGAAATAGGTGGAACTGACACTATATATTTGTGGTTAAAAAAGAATGGTACAAATGTAGCTGACACAGGAACAAAAACAGTAGTAAGAAATAATGATGAAAATATTATGACAGTAGAATATATTGTTCAAGCAGCAGCAAATGACTATTATGAAATTGTATTTCAGAATGTTAATGGTCACGCACAATTATATTATGAAGCTGCAAGTGGTAATATACCAG
>ENA-OSIY01001141-OSIY01001141.1-marine-metagenome-genome-assembly--contig:-NODE-1141-length-14442-cov-7.187330_pt1 | contig 14442 bp, 8 predicted proteins | sample MGYA00237884_ERZ534233 | MGnify/ENA primary metagenome ERZ534233 (study PRJEB26412, sample SAMN06343840) | marine metagenome | isolation source: estuarine water | place: USA: Columbia River Estuary... | reverse complement strand
CCGCACTGACAAATGACTTTAGCCGGTTCTCCAATGTCAAATCTGACATCATCACAAACGGCTCAGGCAAGGAAGCAAGTTATATCCGATTGACTGGAGAGCATCGTAATCAGTCGTTCGAGTTAACTCGCTGGTTACGCCCAAACAAGACTGAGTTCACTATTGGCGGTGTCAGCTACGCCAAGGCAAACGAAGTCAACGAAGCTGTCGCTGCCCAGTTAAACATCTCCAAGCTGGTGATCGACAAATATGTCTTTGTAGATCAGTGGGAGATGTTCGGGTTCTTGAACCAAACGGGCAGTGAGCGGGCCAAGACGTTCCAGTATCTTTGCGGTACTGAGTCTGCCACGTTGATTCACAAAGTCTGTAACGACTATGTGACCAAAAAGAAGAACACCGAGATCATAGACAACAGTCTTGAGCTCGAAACCGAATGCACCGAATTGGAAGAGACTGTAGCTGGGTATCAAGACAAGTTGCAGGAATGTGAAGACGATATCTTGTCCGACGATGCGGTTGAAACCTTCAAAGAGATCATTAGTCGACAAGTCCAGGTAGAGGCAAACCGCGAAACTTTGGCCGAAACCGTAGCTACAATTGCTCGCCACAAAGTCAACCTTGATGCTTTCAAATCAACCTACGACGAATGCTTGGAAAAGTATGACAGGCTTTCGGGTTGGTTGGCAAAGCGGGGACTGAGAATAGCGGCAGCAACCGCTCTAATCAGCAATTACGAACGCTGGAAGAAGCTCAAAACGGCACAGACGCAAGGGCAGAAGCAGTTAGACTTACTTAACAAAGAGGCAAGTCAACTTGCAGAAGCTGCGGCAACCTACGCACCCAAGGACAAAAAACGGTATGTACCGTTAAGCAAAAGGAATACTTTGATAGAGAGTCTCGGTATCCTGCGGGAAGAGCTAAAACAGGCAAAACGCGTAATTTCTTCCGAAGACAAGCACTGTTCAACATGCGGGCAAGCTGTTCAAGCGGAGTATGTACAAGAGCTGCGTGTTCTCTGCGAAGAGAATAAACTAACACTGGAAAAACTACAGGCTACCCTAAGCTATTCGGAGGAGCATGACAGACTTCTAAAAGTCTATAACGAGAGGCTGGACGATTTAGAAGTGCGAATGCAAAAAGCAACGGAACGTAAAACCAGCTGCGACGAACAGCTGGCAGAACTCAGCCTAGACTTCCAAGAAGAGTCAGGATACGAAGACGCCTTGCAGTTGATAGAATCCCGGGACAAAGCCGTACGGCAGCAACTGGACGTGCTGAACCGTAAGAATGAGTTGGGAGAAAAAATAGCCAGGCTGGAAGGTCTAATCAAGGGATTAACAGCTTCGCGTAATCGGCTGCAACAAGCCCAAGAATCTGGCCCCGAGCCAGGAGAATACGAAGTGGCTTTACAGTTACTGGATGAGCACGTAACGGCCAAGGCCTTACATCAAGAAATTTCGGGTGCTCAAAGCGAGGCAATTCGAAATTTGCAACGAAACAAATCCTTACTCAATAAACTCAGAGAACGCCAAAGCAGGCATGCCGAAGCCCAAAAACTGCTGAGTGTTATTGAAGAGGTTGCGGAGATTTTCCACTGGAACAATCTACCCAAAAGTGTCTCTCAGGCAAACCTGGAACTGCTGGTCGAGGACATCAACGCAAATCTGGAGTTGTTCAACAACCCGTTTTATATTGATGCAGACGAAGACCTTACATTTCAAGTTTATCTGCCAGGTAAACTGCCGGTTAAGGCCAAACAACTCAGTGGCGGACAGAAGGTGATTCTAGCAATCGCTTTTCGTGCCGCACTGGATCGTGTATTTGGCCATGATGTTGGTATGATGTTTTTGGACGAACCTACATCAGGGCTGGACGCAGACAACGTGAATTACTTTCACGACGCTTTGCAACAGTTGGCCAGCAAAGTCGGTAACGATCGACAGCTGGTTGTAATCACACACGTTCAAGAGTTGAGCGGTGTGTTTGACCAGGTGATCGAGATACGCAAGGACTGACTGTGAAACGACAGGAGTTGACTTGTCTTCACACGGATCAAGCCGGAACACTCTGGTGTGTGACTGCTCAAGGAATCACTCGACCGCTACCGGGTCCCCTGCCACCAATTCCGTTGAGGGCAGGGGTCTATCGGGTCATCGCAGTTCCTGAGAACTACAGGCTCATAACTGAGTTGTATTCCAGCTTGATCGGTAAGGAGACAAATGCCACGTTACTTGTCGGATCTCCAGATATTTGTCCCCGTCAAGGACAAGATGCAGCTCAAATCTTGAGTGGACTTACCGTGTTGTCTGTACACAACAGTCTGTGTAACACTTGGCATGCTATGAACAGCCATAGCTATAACAACTTCTTGTTACTCAGGGCACAGCACGAACGACAAACCGCCGATCAACTGGAGGTCGTCTACTCTAACCATCATCTTCGATCTGTATTCCAATTCCTGGGTTTACATCAGATCGAACTGGCGGCTAGGTTGACGGCGTTGATCGGTGATCCGCGATGGTACATCAACCCACAATGTCCTTACAGCATGGATCGGTTAGAAAGCTATTTCGGGTTAAAGCCCAGCCAATTCAGGGCAACCTGGAATCTGCTCACAAACATAGCTATTGATAGCCGGGCTGAACGTACTTTGTTTCTCTGGAGAGTGCTGAACACACTACCTGAAAACAACTACATTGAACGAGAACTGCCGAAGGGTGGCACGTCGTTTGACCGCAAAAGACGAGCTTGTCGCCTACTACTTGGTTTTGTGGCCAGAAACTGGTTGGCTGAAGTACTCCACTCGGGGTACTTTGACCCTTACAAGTTCTTCCAGCGAGCAGATGCTCGAGATAGCTATATAAGTCAATTTCGAGACTAACCATGCGAGAACTGTCTGTACGAATTCGTTTCACCAATCCAAGCCTGGGAAACGAGAAGGACCAAAAAACAGGTCGGTTCAAGTTCCAGCGAAGCCCGGGGCGAGAGGGTAAAATCCTCTTCTTGGCGACGTGGCACCACGCTAACATGAAACTTGCTGCCGAGATGCTTGGCAGACACCAAGAGGCTGTCAATAAAATTTGCTGGGACATCGGTGTTGATGCAGAACTACGTGAAAAATGTTTAACACGTTGTTTCTATACCAAGTCACCGGGCGGGCGAGAGCGATGGTCTTTGCACGAATCACTCATGCAAGGTCAAACCATCTGTATCAATTGTGTGGTTCCGCAGGACATTGATGACCAGGACTTCTGGGCACTAATGCAGATTGCCGGTAAGTATCGTGGGTTATCCCCGTGGCAACCAGGCAAATACGGACAATACGAGATAGTCAGCATCCACCAGCGAAGACAGTCACAGCAGGTAGATGATGACAGTTAAAAAACACACCGCTCAGGTGGCGAAGCCTGAGCGGTGTAGCGTGTAGCGGGATGTCGTGTATTTCACGCGGCCCTGTTGCACATTTTAAGCACAACTCATAACAAAAGCAATGAGGAGAGATCCGGTAATGCCCAAGAAAATTACCGTGACGATATACAAGTCAGGCAACATGATATTCCTTGATCCTACAACAGATCGAATATTCAACCTGATAAAGCCAGCACTGAGTTTCGTGGAACGCCAAATGACACGAGGGGCAGAGGCTAGACGTAGAAGTGGTTCTGGACAGAGTGCGATGAATGTCATTCACCACACTTTGCTTGAGATTGACCACAAGGAACGAATAGCCACAACTTTTGGCTTTTGGAAGTTAATCCGGGACACACTTCGAGCGGAGGGTTATGAAGTCAAGTTTAAAGACTTGTCGCCCCCGGACCCAAAGAAGTTTGAACCCCGCTGGCAAAACATCGAGCAATACGCTCTGAGAGAAAATCAACCAGAGTTTCTCCAAAAGGTACTAACCCACCGCTGCGGTCGATTTGATTGTCCGCCCGGGTTTGGTAAGTCATTCATGATCGGGCTAGTTGCGGCTTTGCTGCCCAAGGCTACGATCGACGTCGTCACACGTAGAGTTTCGGTACTCCGAGACCGAATCTATCCAGAACTTTGTCAAATGGTAGGTGATGTTGGAATCGTGGGTGGAGGTAAAAATGTCCGAGGTAAGCGAGTCATGTGTTACACGGTAGGTTCTATGAGCCACAGCCCGGCAACCGCAGACATACTTATCGGGGATGAAGTGCACGAGCTCGCAGCTGACGTCTCTGCAGAACAGCTGGTTCGCTGGCAAAATAGTCGTAACTACGGTCTGTCTGCCAGTCACGACTTGCGGTTTGATGGTAAGGATCTTCGTGTGCATGGTATCTTTGGACCTATCATCTTCAGCATTGACTACCAGAAAGCTCAAGAGGCAAATATGGTAGTCCCTATCAAGGTGATGTGGCAGTCGGTTGTCATGGATTACGATCCTTGCGGAGATCGCAAAGACGTGGAAAAGAAACGGCATGGTATCTGGACTAACGACTTTCGCAATTTGACGATTGCGGATGATGCCAGACAATATGATGATGACACTCAAGTGTTGATCACCGTAGAAACGATAGAGCATGCCATGAACTTAAAGCGGTATTTACCAGAATACACGCTGGTATACATGGAAAACGGATTAACGCCAAGGGCTCGGGCACAGTATGCCCGTGAAGGGTTTTGTCCTGCTGACGAACCCTTAATGGATTTAGACCGAAGACAAAAACTGACAAAAGACTTCGAGAAAGGGAAGTTGAAGAAAGTCATCTGTACCACGGTCTGGAACGTCGGGGTGTCGTTTAACTCTTTGGCTGTGTTGATTCGGGCGGACGGAGGTGGGAGTGCCATCAACGATATTCAAATTCCAGGTCGCGTGAGTCGCGTCGCTGCGGATAAGGAGCATGGGGTAGTTCACGATTATCTGGATCAGTTCAATAAAGGGTATCGAATACGGGCAGCAGGTCGAGCAAAGTCATACGCAGCAAACCGCTGGGAACAGACATTTCCTCGACCAGGCATGCTAAAGGAGCTGTTGAGCTAATGACTGAGCGTCGGCGATTTGGTCCACAACTTCGACCCGGTGCAAATTCGCGACCGACAGAGCGAGCAATCTCAGGCGGGTTGTCTGCGGATGTTCAAAGGTTCAAAAACACGTACGTCCACGAACGACGATTTCTGGAGCGATTTCGATTGGGAAGTTCGGTACTTCCTTATCATCCTGCGAGCAGTCTGGACGGCAAGTCACGGTTTGATACACCAGAAGAAAAAGACGGGGAAAACCAATGGAAAGCGGTTTACAAGAAACTCGTTGAAGCTCAGGAGTTTAATCCAACGCACTTTGTGCGTATCTTATTCAAAGTGTTGCGGGGATCTTCCTTGGCGATACCAACTCTAATACAACTGGCTTCTCCCGGTGTATTAGAGTTGGTTACGGCACATCAGAAAGAACTGAAGTTCACTCTGATGGAGGAATTTGTTGCAGAGAGCCAGCGGGCAAGGTCCTCTGTCACAATTAGTCAAAAAGGGGTTGGCCATCCACTGTCTTTGTCGGTATATTACGCGATCGTAGATAGCAGGTTGGAACTCTCACCGTTGTTCAAGTATTGCTTGGCAACTATGACCAGCCGACAACTACGGCAGATTGGCGAAGCGGATTCACACTGCGAAAAACTGGATCTATTGGCGAAGCAGTTTGAATTCATGGCAGCGATGGACTACACCCTGTTTCCGGATCTCTACGATTCAATATGGGGACCAATGATTCCATCTGGATTTCGTGTAGCGGCGTCTTCTCTGCTTGAGACTTGTATCGAGCAGTAAAGAGTGTATTTCACGCGAAAGGATGCTAATGCAGACTAACCGGCAGTCCAGCAGACTGTCAGGTGCCCACTTGCGGTTGTTCGTAGCGATTCTGTTGCAAAACGAAACAGTCTTTACACACTTCAAGGGTCAACTGACGGTCGACTCGTTTGCGGAAGAGGGGTACCAACTTCTTTATCGCACACTAATCGACTTTCATACCAACTACCAAACGCTACCCAGTTTTGCAGAACTGTGGGCAGATCTGGAAACTCACTTCGAGAATGATTACGAGATCATCTCTGAAGATGGTCGTGTTGAGCTTGAAGAATTTCTAGAATACGCAGCAGATCCTGATCTGTTTCAGGACTATCCACCTACGCATCCAAAAATGGAGAAGTTTGCGTACAAGGCGGGTGAGCGTATTTTGATGCATTTTCATAGCAGTCAGCTGCAATCTACGTTGCAGAAAGGATTGGACTATGATCAACTTCCATTCGTGTTACAGCAGTACCAGATGCAGCTTGAGCTCATCAAGATGCATTCCAAAGAAGAACAAGACGGCGTCGCACTGACGTTCTTCGAAAACTGGGATAAAACGAATCCAAAAATCATACGATCTACTGGACTAGGTTTCCTGGATAAATATCTAGGAGGCGGTACAGCAGCATTCGAGGCTTATGGTTTGATGGCTCCGTACGGTACTTGTAAGACAACGCTAGCTGTGATGCTTTGGTGCACAGCGGCACAGCAATGTTATGAAGAATCGCTATCAGACGACTGGGATGGGCGTAAAGGCTTATCCGTGTTGGTCACCTATGAGGCGGCGTTATCCCCGGAAATACAGCACCGGGCTGCGATGTATGCTGCAAGCGTTAACCGATACAGTTTGGACAAAATGGGTTTAGCCGGGTTAGACGCATTGTCAAACGACCCAGACAACCCACTTCCATACGAAAAGTCCAAATTCTCGCAAGAGATTTCGGATGGCGTTTTTCGACCCGAACGGGCTCGAGTTGATGCGATCATCCCTGTCTTGAATAACCATACGATCTGTCTGGATTTCTCTGGAGCTGATCCAAGGTTTCCAACCGCAGGAAGTGGTGGTGTTGGAGAAATCGTACAGCGGATCAACCGCGAGCTTAAAAAGCGTGGTCCCGAATACTACATACGTAACGTGATCATTGACTATCTAGGGTTAATGGTTGATCGGGATGTCAACTTAAAGGGAGCTAAACAGAAGGAAGATCACAAGACCTATCAAGAACAGGTTTACCGTGTCAGCTGTGAGATCAGTAAACCGTTTGCTTGCCACGCATGGATTCTCCACCAGTTGAGCGGACAAGCCAATGCAATTCTGAGCCCGACCAAAACTCTACACCACACCGATGCCAAAGGTAGTAAGAGCTTTGCGGAAAATCTGGATTTTGCAATCGTGATTGGCAACTTGAATGGCGATTCTATGGGCCAGATTGCCTGTACCAAAGCTCGTCGTTTTAGAAGGATGCCACCCAGCGTGATTCAGGTAGATGGTGAATTCAATCTGGTGCGGGCACCTGATAACTACCACATTGACGGTAGAGGTCAAATTGTCGATAAGTCGACGTTAACGGCAGCTGGTGCCAACGTAGATAGTCCTAGTTACGCTGGAATTGTAGACACCAGTCAGCTTGACGCAGGCACAGATGACCAGGGTCAATTAGCTGACAACGCATATAGCGAAGCGGGGTCCACTGATGACTAAGGATGAACAAAAAGTCCTTAACGGTACTCTATTTCGTAGATGCAAAGCGACGTTTCATCATGTCAAAGTCAAAAACGCGGGAGAGAAGCAAATTCGCAGGATGAGTCTAGATCTGGTTACGGGTAAGCCGAAACCAGTCATTGACCACCCAGGTGAATACTATGCTGTCTGCTGCCCGTTCTGCAATGACACAAGATTTCGCTGCTACATCAACCATAGATACGGACAGGATGACGAGTTGGGTAGACCGCAAACGTATCTGGCAACCTGTTTTAATGCAGGGTGTCAGCTGGCGATGCGTTCTGCCGCAGCTTATCAAAAACTCGAGATTATGTTGACCGGACATAAGCTATATGAGTTACGCAAAGCCCATGTGGCCGAAGGTCACAAAATAGATGTGGACGCTGTCCGGATGAACTGGCCTGGAAAGGTCACTCGGATTGATAAGCTGCCCGCAAATCATGAGTCTAATGTTTACCTGGCTGGCCGAGGATTCGATCCTGAGGTCATCGGTCGGTTTTACAACGTACATTGGTGCCATGAAAGCCCCCGGTTCGTTTGTGAGAACAGACTGATTATTCCGATCTACCACAAAAAGAAAATGGTAGGTTGGCAGGCTCGGGCGGCATACGACACAGACTGGAAATTGTCTAACACACCTAAATACTACACAGCACCTGGCACGCCTAAACGTCAGTTACTTTACAACTTCGGCAACGCCCAACACTATCAAGTTGGGATCATTGTCGAGGGTGTAACAGACGTCTGGAAGATAGGCCCACAGGCGGTATGTACGCTAGGAGCGACCTTGACGGATCAACAGCAATCGCTGTTTCGTCGCGGTTTCAAAGACTACGCAGGCGTTCTTCTGTTCGACCCGGACGTCAAAGAGAAGATCGCAGATAAGACAACCATAATCGAATCTAACCTAAATTCAGTTTTAAATTCTGGATTTTGCGTGGTTCAATTACCGGAGGGTACAGATCCAGGTTCACTCTCCCGAGAGTTCCTGCGACCGTACATAACGCAGAAAGCCTCCGAAAAAGGGGTAAACATTTCTTGGGGTCGTAGACATGGGTCGTCGTAAGGTTTCTGGACTTAGTGGCATGGCAAAACCAGCTTCTAAGTCTTCGTTGTCGTCGGAAGCAGTCTATCGAGCTCGTCTAACCGAAATGCGGCAGGGTACTGCAATCTTTCCGCTGGATGCTCCTGGGCTACCAGCACTTCCAGGCAATTCTGCATTCTTAAGCCATGCCATGGCATTAGGAGATACGGGCTCAAAAGTCGTGAAGAAGGTAAGCAAAGGTGCGGACGGTAAGCAGATAACCGAGCAGACATTGGTATACAGCTCGATGCTGACGAAGTTGATACAGGAAGCACTGCGGCTTCCAAATTTCACTTTGCCAGTAGAGGTGGGACCGCACCAGGAAAAGGAAGCTACCTTTGTTCCTGGCCACTTGTGGGGTGATGATAAAAAACCAGGGCCAAAAGCCGCTGACGTTATGATTATCAACAAAAACCCATGGTCTCCCGAGTTGACGGCAAAGTGCTGCTTTGCAGGAGAAGACGGAAAGTTGCTAATACAACTGTTCCGCAAGTTGAAGGTGGAAGCAACTGAGTTTTATGTGACTCACCTGGTAAAGTTTTGCCCACCTGACTTCAAGCCAGTGCTTCGTGCTTCCTGGGTTAAGGACGCCATGCACTTGCTGTATCAGGAGATCAAAATTGTCCAACCCAAGTACATTCTTTGTCTTGGATCGGACACCAGCAAAGCTCTGCTGGGAAGCTCAGCCAGTGTGAGTGACATGGAAGGGCGAGTTGAAACACTGAGGTACAACGTAGCGTATAGCAGTAAGGACGTAGAGAGTCACTGGCGTGAAGCTCAGGTCATGACTGTTGTGCATCCTAAGTCTGTGATTCGCGACCAGTCAGCAGAGCGACAGCTGGAAAATGGATTGGCTCGGTTTGCGGCACTACTCAAAGGAGTAGACGTAGGCAAACGCGAAACTGTAGACCATAGGATAGTCGACAACCTCGCTCAACTTCTTGAGCAACTACTGGAGATCGAACATGACCCGGATAAAGAAGATGACGTGATCGCAGTGGACGCCGAGTGGCATGGTCAGCACCCGATTAACGCGGGAGCATACATGCGAACAATCCAGTTGTCGCATGCTCCCAAAAAGGCACTGGGCATCAAACTGCACGAGGCAGGCGGTAACACCGTGTTGGGTTTCAAGGACGAGAGAACAAACCATCGCTGGAAGATATCTCCAGAGACTTTGGATCTGCTAAACACCTTCTTCAAGGGTGGTGTTTATCAACTTGGTGAAGAGACGTACGCATTCCGACGTAAGCGAGTGGTGGGGCACTTTTTCAACGCAGACTTGGAATGGCTGGTCGAGTATGGCATAAACATTCAAGAGTGTTTTTCCTGTCCATTACGCGACTATCAGATGCGACCGGAAAACGCTAAAAAGAAACTGTTTCAGCTTTACAGGGCTGAAGGGTTTAAGCCAAACGACACGGTACCAGCGTGGTATCGTACTAATTTTGAAGGCGGAGCAGACACGGGTTTGATGACTCACGCCGTAGAAGAAACAGCCAGCTACAAACTGGAAACCCTGGCTATGCGGTATACAACTGCACCCAGGTATGACAAAGAGCTACAGAACTGGAAGTTGAAGTATTGTCAGGCCAACAACCTGACAAACAGTGCCTTGGAGGGCTATGGAGAATGCCCCGATGACGTACTCTTGCCTTACGGCATGTATGATGCCGACGTAACCATTCGGTTGTTCTACAAGCTAGGACTACTGCTTGACGAGGACTACGAAGGAAACAACTGTAGGGAAGCCTTCTGGGAATCTCAGATAGCTACTGCGTCTGTGTTAGAAATTCATCGTAGCGGTATTTTGGTGGACCGTGGCCGCGTGGATTTTCTGACAGCTCGATTCATGGCAGCTCGATCCAAGATGGAGACAGAGCTTCGAAACGCAATCTCTTGGCCGGAATTCAACATTCGGTCAACACAGCATGTCCGTGAGTTTCTGTTTGGGCATGCACTCAACGGCAAACGGGACAAGAGCACAGGCAAGCCTGTTCGGATACGCCCGGCGGATGCCATCAGTCTGCACTTAACGCCTCTGTTTGATACAGGAAAGCCACCTAAACAGTGGCGAGATATCAAAAGAGCCAACAAGGAGCAGGAACACGCACCGGCTACAAACAAACAAGTGCTTTCCTTGTTAGCTCAAGGGGCAACACAACCACGGCAGTCGCAGTTGATCAATCAACTGAGGGACTATCGCTTTTTGGACCAGGTCTTAAAAACGGTACTTCGGCCTCCAACCGTTGATGAGGAAACAGATGAGACAATGTACGACGCCGCAGGCAACATGGAATACGAAGACGGTTTGGCATCTATGTGTTGCGACGACGGTAAAGTTCGTACACACATTTATCAAACCAAGGAGACCGGGCGTTGGTCTAGTGCCCGTCCCAATCTGCAAAACATCTCAAAGCAACGCGATCCAGACTACAAGCGATTGCTGGGTTCGGAATACAAGTATAGCCTACGAAGTATTCTGAAAGCCTCGCCCGGTCACGTACTGGTTGAGGCAGATTACGTCGGTGCTGAGCTGTTTGGTATGGCGGTCATGTCAGGCGATCCTGCGATGATCAGTCATGCTACTCGAAACCAATTACCAGAAAGTCATCCAGACTTTTATGACATCCACAGCAATGTGGCGTGTTTTGCTTTCAAGCTGACTTGTCCGCCCACTAAAACAGGGTTGGAAGCAATCGGTAAGAAGCACATTCGGATCGTTGCCAAGTCGGTAATCTTTGGTATCGCCTATGGGCGAGGAGCTAAGGCAATTGCCGTGGCAGCCAAGGAGCAGGGTATTGATGTATCTGTCGATGAAGCTCAGGCGGTAATCGATGCGATTTTTCAAATGTATCCAAGGTTAAGACCGTTTTTTGACGAGTGCCAAAAACGAGCGACCGGACAATACATAGACCCTGAAACCCAAGAGAGTGTGGCGGGTCGTTATCTGTGCAACTGCTACGGTAGATTCCGCAGATTCCCAGACTCAGATAAAGACGAGTCTCTGGCGGCTGAGTTTGGACGGCAAGCCATGAATTTTCCAATCCAGTCCATGATTGCTTCAGCGGTCAGCCGAGCCTTGGCTTATGTCTACGACTACAAACAGCGTCAGCTGGCAAAAGGTCATGACATGTTCAAGGTACTGCTACAGATCCACGATGCGATCTTGCTGGAAGTACCACATAAGTATGTCAAGCATGTGTGCGAACATGTGCTTCCTGCCTATATGCGAAATGCGGTACCTATTTACCCAAGTACCCTGGATGGCATTCCAACAGGAGATGGCCCCTATCATCTGGGTATTGAAGTCGAAGTCATGAACCACTGGGGCGAAACTCTGACTTACGCGGAAGCGTTAGAACGTAACTTGCCTACAGGCCATGGTGGTGCAGAGGGTTGTGTGGTGAATTACAGCAAAGAAGATCCGGAGAAATCTAAAAAGTGTTCATAGTCATAGAAGGAATCGATGGTTCCGGTAAAGGAACGATCACGAAGGAGCTGCATGCTCGGCTTGCGATGCGTTCAATAGTTCGCAGCGTCAGCTTTCCAAAATATGCGGAGACGCTTTACGGCAAGCTGATTGGCAGATATTTGAATGGGGAGTTTGGTACAGACACTCACCCCTATTTGCATGGCACGTTGTACTCGATGGACCGGTTTGAGTACAAACCGATACTGACAAGCCTGCTGACCACAGTAGACTTCGTGCTGTCTGATCGGTACATCCCGTCAAACCTTTGCTACTCTGCCATGAAGGCAAAACCAGAGGAACGACAAGAAGTTGTTCAGCACTTCGTCGACCTTGAATACGGCGTCCTAAAGATGCCAGTGCCTGATGTCATCATCTTCTTAGATGTACCCGTAAAGTTTGCGGTACAGAATATTGCTAAGAAGGCGGCCCGAGATTACACTGACAAACCCGCCGACCTCCATGAGGCCGACGAGCAGTATCTGGACCAGGTAAGGTCGTTCTATATGACTGAGTTGATGAAGTACCATCCAGAGACTCAGTTCATCCCTGTGCAGTGTGTAGAGAATGATCAGCTGCTCCCAATCGACGTGATTGTTGAGCGAATCCTTGTTGAACTACTTCATGTCCACGAAGGCGAGTAACATGCAAAAGAAGAGAACACTAGTCCCACGTTCCCGTGATTCAATCTTCCGACAGCTTGAGTCCGACAACGAAGTCAAAACATACACCTCAATGCGAGGTGACATGTCTATCAACCCAGCCTTAAAGAATGTTCGACACCTTAAGCTGAACAGCTACAAGAAGGGCAAAACGGTTATCCGTATTTGGCCTATGATGGATCCAGAGCAGCCCGGAGAGCGTCTGTTGAACGGACGACTGACGGACGAGGACGTCACCGGTCTAGGCGGCATGTCAATTTCAGAACCCGTTTTCTGTGTGCAGTACGCAGGTATAACAAAAAATCACGGCAACTTTCTGACAGATCCGAAGAAGGCGGAACCTTGCAGCTATATCATCGCTCGAAACAAGGACCATGTTGTGGAAGGTGTGGGCTTCTGGCAAGAGCCTTATGTCTTGCTGCAAGTCACGGCCAAACGAGCCATGATGGCTGGAGAGTTTGCGGACGGACGGGCTTGGGATCCTCGTTGGAACAAGCTGCTGCCGCCCAATAACAATCCTGCAATCTCACCATTCAAGCAGATGTATTTCGTAGTCTGCTCGGTCTACAACAATGGACCTAATCTGGACCTGGTTCGAGAGCACGAAGAGTATACGTCAGGCAGCAAAACGGTTAACAAGGATCATCCAAGAGACGGTATCCCGCTAGGGGAAGCTCCGGGAGACCCGATGATTGTGATGCAAATTCCGACTTCAGCAGGAAAGTCCATACTTAAACTGGCCTGCACTAGAAAAGAAGACTGGGTAACAAACTCGAAAAATCCATCGGCAACTTTCAAGTATGGAGATCCTACTGGTATCTTCGATCCGACCACTAACACGGTTAAGGGTGGATTGTTTTTCACCCTGTTCAACCCGGAAGTGTGTAAGGAAAAATTCAAACACTGCACTAACAGTGAATCTGCTAGCGATAAGGGATTCCCTGGCTATGAGGCCGCAGTTACGACTATCTATGAAGGGCCAAACGGAAACCTGTCTGCCAATCTTGCAGAAGATCAGGTGAAGCACATACTAGAAAAACATCTGTTTTTCTGGAAAGAAAGTGAGCAGGATCCGGCGGATTCTTATCTGCTGCATGAACCCAGCATTGAAGAGCGTTGTGTGATGCTGGCTAAAGCCTTTCATCCTGTACCTAAACTGTTGGAGTTTGCCTGGCTTAGCAATCCAGAGTACTTAGACTTCGAATCGGTTCGTGGTATTCTCCGCAACCGCACAACAGTTGCCGTAACAAAGCCAACACGGTTGGACGAACCTGAGGATGCATTTGAGGATGAAGACGATGATCAAGTTCTTCACCAGCAAAAGCGATTCGAATCTGCTGCGAAAGCCAAGCCCGCTGCTCCAATCAAACCTACCGCGAGTAACAAGGCTGCGGCGAGTCTGGTAGATGACTTTGACGAAGACGACGACGAGTTGGACGAGGATGAGTTGGAAGATGATTTTGAGGAAGAAGAAGAAGTCAAACCTAAAAGCAAAGCCAAGGCGGCACCAGCCAAGGCTAAACCAGCAAAGTCCAAACCAGTAGTCGAAGAAGAAGACGACGACGATCTGGAAGACGACGACCTGGAAGAAGATGACGATGAAGATTTGGACGATGCGGACGAAGCAGCCGCATCTGAAGATTTTGACGCGTTTGACGACGAAGTCGATAACTCTGACGCAGAAGACCAGCTCAAC
>ENA-OSIY01001140-OSIY01001140.1-marine-metagenome-genome-assembly--contig:-NODE-1140-length-14443-cov-7.032298_pt1 | contig 14443 bp, 3 predicted proteins | sample MGYA00237884_ERZ534233 | MGnify/ENA primary metagenome ERZ534233 (study PRJEB26412, sample SAMN06343840) | marine metagenome | isolation source: estuarine water | place: USA: Columbia River Estuary... | reverse complement strand
TATACTTAATGATCTCTTTCCGTAAATGGCAGTATTCATTAGGAGCGATTGCAGCGGTAGCGCATGACGTAATATTCGTATTAGGAATTTACTCTTTATGTTATAAATTCATGCCTTTCCACATGGAAATGGACCAACACTTTATTGCGGCGATCTTAACGGTTATTGGTTACTCAATGAATGATACTGTAATTGTGTTTGATAGAATTAGAGAATTCTTAGGGGGTAACCGTAAAGGAAACTTAAAAGAAATCGTAAATGCTTCGGTTAACACCACGTTATCACGTACATTAAATACTTCATTAACTATGATAATGGTGTTGTTAATCATGTTTGTTTTTGGAGGTGATTCTATAAGAGGATTTATATTCGCAATGCTAGTTGGAATAGTTGTAGGCACCTATTCTTCTTTATTTATTGCGACTCCAGTATTAGTTGATACCATGACTAAAGGTGATGTTGAAGCTATTAGAGCGTCAGTTGTTGGAGGAGCGGTTACACAGAAAGATTTCTTAAGAGGGGCCGAATCTGTTAGAGGTGTTTCTACTGCAGTTACAGGGGCGGCATCAAGAAACTTTAGTTCTCCTGAAAAAGTTAGAAGTACTTTAACTACTTCGATAGGAGATTTAAAAAACTTAATTAATGATATGAAACCTGATAGTGGAAAGAGTACAACCACTGCATTATCAGATTATTTTACAAACCTTGGAAAACAAGGACTTAAAATTCAAGAAGGACTTAAAGAAAGTCTTACAAAAACATTAGAAGACAGTCGAGATAAAATAAAAGATAACACATCTATCGATAAAGTTGCCAAAGAATTTTTGGACTCAATGCTCGGAACCGTTAAATCAAGTAAGATTCAAGGAACTGATAAAGGAAACATGCCAGTATCATCATTAATTGAAGGTACTAATGCGTCAAAAGTAAAAGAGGTTGCGTCACAAGGGGGTGCTTTTGGTACAAAAAATGCAAAAGTTAATGTTGATGGAGGATTTAAAGTTGAAGTTGTTTTCCCTAATACAAATGATTTCACTCAAACACAGAAAGAAAGTATCGCTAAAGCAATGACGGATTGGGCTAATTCAACCAATTTCCAACAACATGTGGTTAATGTAACTAAACCAGATAACCCTACAAAGGCTCCTACTGGAAAAACATTGTAACCCTAAATAAAAAATAACCCTCAACCTATTTATTAATAAAGATATTAATGGGAAGTCCTTTAGATTTTGTAAGCTCGGATGGTTTCAGAAAGAAACTAATAACTAGGAACTTAACGCCTTACGCTAAGGCTCCTAACCGTCCTACGCAATCAATTAATACAGAATATATCCAATCAGACACGTCTGTACAGGATAGTCCTGACCAATTAATTGATACCCCATCTTTTGCAAACCAACTATATCCACTTAACCAATACGGTAATGAAGGTGGCTACGAACAAGTTCCTGACCCAGGAGCGTTGTTAAATACCAAATCAAACGAAGGTGAATACGGATTTCAAGACGCTAATATTGTAGACCAAGCGTTTCCCGAGTCTCAAAGATGGAAACCTCTTAACGTGTTTTCTAATGGTAGTCAATTACCTTTAGATAGTGCACCGTTTTTTGATTCGATAGATAGACCACAAACAACTAACACTTCAAATAACCAACCATACCCAACAACATTTGTACCCTCAACGTATAGTCCGTTATCTATTTTACTTTCAAATGACCCTGGTGGTAGTAATGGTTTAATGAGTCAAGACTCCTTTATTGTTAAGTTAGGTGCGGAAACATTAAGAAGAGAGTTCGAAGCAAGAATTGCCGCTCAGATTAGACAAGATACTATTGGAAGAGCAAACATATTAAATGTTAATAGTGGAACTGACATAGTTAACATTTTGTCAGGTATTGTCCCAATCATTGAACCAAACTATACAATTACCGTAACGGCAAACCCAATACTTGCTGCTGCCAACTTTGCATTAAGATTAGGAGGAAGTATCTTACCTGTATCACCAATACCTGGTTCATACTTTGACCCAAATATTAATCCTGGTCAACCAACTACAATACAACAAATGACTGCTGCCTTTGGTCAAACAGGGGTCGGTAGATTTTTCAATAGATTATTAGGTGGAGGAAACACTGGTTCTCAAATCATGTATAACAACATGGGTGCAGGACAAAGGTCTCGTTTGTTTAAAAACATTGACTACAACAGATATAAACCAAACCTTCAAAGAAGTCTTCTTGATAGATTAGGAGGGGCAATCACAGGAACATTAACTGACAATAGTAACTATTACGTTGGTAACATTACTTCTGAACCGTCAAGAGTGTTCTCACCAGGTGGTGATATACCTGTAAATGCCTACGGTCAAGAGATGCAAGCACCTGTTTACGGACCACAGGAACTCGCTCAACTATATGAAGGGCCAAGTCAAGAAGTTAGATTAGGTGCTAACGGGCCTACCTATTCTAATGGTGGAGGTATTGAAGGTGGATTTACATGGGTGTCTCCGAAGTATAAAGGAAATGCTGGTAAAAAAGTTGGTCTTGGTGGTGAGGTCACAAATCAAGACGAAGACTTTAAACCTTCATCATATAATACTACAGAATCTACAGAGAGAACTTTTAAACAAGGTTCAATCTTAGACCAAACCCAAAGAATCATTGATAGTCAGCCTCAAGGAGGTAGAAGACTTCAACACGTTGGTAATGCGATTGACCAAGTAAGTAAGGTGTTTCATGACGGATACAAAGAACTTACAAAGGGTTCAAGAGTTTACAGATATGAAGGTGCTATTGGACAAGAAGTTGGAACCGAATACTGTAGAGTGTTTGCAAAAGACGTACCATACTTACAATACAATGACTTACAAAAAGTTGATGGTGTTACAACTAGTGGTAGAAGATTTGCCGACTCAGTATTAGATAACACATATAACCTTAACATCGCTCCTAACAAAATGGAGGGTGGACAATCTTCAACCAACCTAATTAACGGAGGCGCGGGAGGTGACGGGTACGCCAAAAAATATATGTTCTCATTAGAGAATTTGGCTTGGAGAACATCGAGTACACCAGGATACACTGTATCGGATTTGGCGATGTGTGAGAGAGGTCCAAATGGTGGTAGAGTAATGTGGTTCGCTCCTTACGGATTAACGTTCAGTGAGACTGTATCAACCAACTGGAACCAAAGTGATTTCTTAGGTAGAACAGAACCAATCTACACTTATAAAAATACTCAAAGGTCAGGTACTTTATCTTGGAAGATTGTAGTTGACCATCCATCTGTATTAAACGTTATTGTTGACAAGGTGTTGGGTAACGAAACAAATAAAGTAAGAGTTGATAGTATAATTGAATCGTTCTTTGCTGGTTGTAGAAAATACGACTTATATGAACTTGCTAAAAAATATTATACTGTAAAGCCAGGTGAATTATCTTACTTACAAGATATGATTTCTTCCAAAAACATGACCAAGGAAGAATTACAATTTACCAAACAAACAATTGAATCAGGTAATAACGCTCCAAATGGAGGAGCAACACCTGTTACAGAATCTTCATTGAACTCTGAAGATTACTTTAAAAAGTATGCGCAGATTGCTGGATATTTCGGTAATGATTTTCCAAAACAAAATACCACACCAAATTATACAACGGAATACACAAGATATACCTCAGAAGGGAATGTTAAATTATATACAAGTAAATCAAACGGAGCTCAATTAGGTACGTTCTTTAATGCGGTAGTAACACCAAACTATAATTCATTAAAAGAATTGACCGTAGAACTTGCAAAACAATTAAACCAATTTCCTACGGGGTCCATAACTATGGTTATAGACTCTAGTTGTTCTGCACCTGCAACTAAAAGTTATAATGTTGAATTATCGAAGAGAAGAATTGCATCCCTTATTAAGTTTTTTAATGAAACTGAACCACTTAAAAAATTTATTACAAGTTCACCTCAAAGATTAATAATTAAAGAGGGAAACGCCGCGGGAGAGAATTCACAAGTTAAACAGTTTGATGACAAGGCAGGTTCATTTATTAATGGACAACTCGTTAGTTGTACCGATAACGACCCAAGTGCGTCTGGTGGTGACACAAAAGCCGACTCTAAAGAAATCTTTACAACAACCGCTATGGCGTGTAGACGAGCGTACGTTAGTTCAATCACAGGGACACTAACAGCTCCTGTAACACCTCCAGAACCACAAACTCAAGATATTTTAGTTGGAAACGTGGTAACAAGTACTGTTAAAGTACCTGTTGTGGAACAAGTTAGAAGAGAAAGAAATAACGTTACTAAATTAGTTCTAAGGTCTTTATTATCGGAATGTGATTACTTTGAAACTATCAAAGCGGAAACACCTATGGTATATGACAACTTAAAAGATAAGTTGAAGTTTTTCCAACCAGCGTTTCACTCAACAACACCTGAAGGTTTAAACTCGAGACTTACATTCTTACAACAATGTATGAGACCTGGTGAGACAATACCTACAGTAAAACAAAACACACCACAAAGTAAACCTACGTTAGAATATAACAATGCGGTTAACACAGCCTTTGGGGCACCACCAGTATTGGTTTTAAGAATTGGAGATTTTTATAATACAAAAATTGTCCCAACATCATTAGGACTTCAATACGAATCTTTAGATATTAATCCTGAAGGTATTGGGGTTCAACCTATGATTGCCAACGTAACAATGGGATTCAACTTTGTTGGAGGTAGTGGATTAAAAGAATCTGTTGATAAATTACAAAATGCGTTAACGTTCAATTATTATGCAAATACTGAAATGTTTGATGATAGGGCGGACGTTACATCACAAGAAGAATTCTTAAAGATACTTGATAGTGAGTTCTTGAAACAAGATACTTTACTTACGCCACCAACATTAAACCAAGCATCACCAAATGCGGGACAAAGTAATGATGCAACGGTAGGGAAGATACTTACAACTGTTTTAACTGGAGATTTTGATACAGGTACAATAAATTATTCTGATTTTATGGTACAAGTTGTTAACGATACTCAAACGTATTTTACAAGTGTTGTTAATAAAACTAAAGAAAGTGTTAATCAATATAATAATGCGGTTCGTCAACAGTGGATGTTAGAACGTTCATACACTCAAGGTAAATTTTCAGTTGGAGACCCAAAACCTGAAGTAATATTGTTTGGTAAATCAAATAATATTGAGAAAAGAATTAATCAAATTTTTGGTAATTTAGAGGACAATATTAAAGATGATGAGGATTTATTTATCCAATTTATAAGTAATAAACAAAAAGGGTTTTCAAAAAAATTGATAAGAGTTGTTAAAGACAACTACATTAATTTTGTTAAAAACAAAAGAGCATCATTCCAAGGGCCAATATCAACTATTACTCAGGGGTTGACGGCAATTGAACAAACTTATATCCAAACTTTAGGTAAACTTAATTTTATAATATACCCTGGACAAACAGGTAAAGGTACCGATGGATTCCAAGCTAAGAATGGTAATACAGTTATATATGTAACAACTGGGGTAGGTAATGTATATCAGGAGTTAATTGACGATACCAAAAAAATACAAAAAAACATTGGAGAATTTAACACCGCAATTTGGGGTAAGACTAAATTTAGTTATGGACAAACAACCTACGAAGGTGAATTAGTTTTTGAAACCGCAACAAATGGTATCTCTAAAGCAGTTACTGTTGAAGATGTATTCTTACCTTTTAGTAATAACACTAACTTTAAAGATAACAAATCTTTTAGAAGACAATATATGATAATGTCTGAAGATGTTCTTGATGATAAAAAGTATGAATCATTTAAACAGGCTTTAATTGGTAACGTGGTAAATAACCAATCTTTAGTTGGTCCTGAGGATAGAGGTAACCTTGACGCGGTATTCGATGCTTATTGGTTAACAACAGCAAAACCTTTATTCTTAGAAGAAAACAATATAACTAAAGCGTTTATAACTGAATTAGAAAAAACAAAGTTAAAAGACTTTTTAAAGTATACTCCTTTCGATAAGAAAGAAAGAGTATTTAATTATACAACAGAAAACGGTGCTGATGACGAAAAGAAGACGGCTCAAAAAAATATGGTTAAAGGTTTAGGGGCTTCAACAAACTTAAACACAAATAATAACACTTGGAACGATGAGAATGGTGCGACAGGTGCTTTAACATCAAAAGCAAAATTAAATTAATGGCATTTCAATATTGGAACCGATACAGTGATTTTTTAATAAACGGAGAACAAACAGTTGTCCCATATGTTAGCTTGCCTCAAAAATCAACTGATAAGGCTTATATATACAAAGTGGCTCAAAGTAGATTGGATAAGGTATCTCAAGAGTATTACAACTCACCAACATTTAATTGGTTAATACTTCAGGCTAATCCACAATTTGGAGGACTTGAAAACAACATATATGATGGGGCTATATTGATTATTCCATTTCCATTACTACCATCTCTACAGGATTATAAAGCGGCGTTAGAAAATCATTTTTATTATTATGGTAGGTAATTTAGGACCAGACAATAGTGGGAGAATTTATGTTGAGTTTGATTACAATAACCTTATTGTAGTTGACCCCAACAAAACTATTGATGCGGTAGGGAATATTAAAGAAAGATTAGTCGACCATGAAAACTTGGTAATGTATGCTAATCTTGAGGCGGATGTACTACCAAGAACCAAACTTGCAGTTGGTATAAGTCCTGAAGATAGTGGACTTACAACTATCTCGGTGGCTAAGATGAATTTTCTTAAACCAACAAAAAACAGTTATTTAGGTTCAGGATATTACGACGAACTAACAGGTAATAATGTTACCAAGTTTGACGGAACTAATCAACCTGCACAACTTGGGCAACAAACAAGTAACGGTGCCAAGCCTTATATTCAAAACACGGTGGCTAACGAATTAAACGTTATGGATAACGGATTGTTGGGTATCACTAGTATTAATATTACAACAAACACTTCGTTTATACCATCGGTAACAATGGTTTTAGAAGACGTACAAGGTAAGGCATTATTCCAATTAGGGAACAACTCACCATATTCCGCGTTCTTTAACCTACCTTATCCACCATTCTACTTAACACTTAAAGGTTTTTATGGACAAGCGGTAAGATACCAACTTAATTTAGAAAAATTCCATGCGTCGTTTAACGGTACAAGTGGAAACTATCAAGTTAATTTAACATTTAAAGGTTATAAGTTTAATATATTAAACGAAATTGCTATGGGACATTTGGTTGCAACGCCACACATGTATTCCCAAAGATTTAATTTTGGAGTAACACCTGTAACACCACAACAATCCAACAAAGCCAACGAATCACAATCTAAAACTCAAGGAGCTCTTGGAGCTAATAATCCAAATAGTAGTGACGCGGTTGTTACCGAATTAGTAACCGAAAGAGGTTATCAAAAAATTGTTGAAGTTTATAGTGAATACAAAGCCAAAGGATTAATTGCTCCTGAATTACCTGAACTTACATTAGTCCAATTAATGAATAAGTTAGAGACTTTTGAGCAAAATATTATGGACTCTTTTGATAAGGCTGAGGTTGAATCTTTAACTAACATTAAAAATTACAAAGGTATTCTTACTCAGTATTTTACAAATGTTAGAGGAGGACAAAGTTCATGGTTTAATATACATCTAAACCCACAACCTCTTATTTTATTGAACGGTGAAAAAGTTTACAAATTTAAAAATGTTAACGAGGGAGCAAAGACAGATGCAATTTCATTACTAAAAGGAAATATTACAGAATATAATAATGCGTTAGCAGCAAATCCAACATTGGGTACTAAGGGTAAATCACCCATACCAAACCCAATTAAGTATGATTTAATGCTTAAAGACAATTTAATAGAATCTCAAATTGATTGGAGGGCTACCACAATCGCTCAAACAGGAAACCCTGACCCAACAAAAGAAACTATTGATAAAGTTATTAGTAGTTATGGTTTCAGTCAAATATTAAATGTGGTTGAGGTAAATGGTAAAAAAACATATACTGAAAACAAGGAACCTTATTACATCTTCGAAGGAGATGGAAGATTTGATGCAACCATTTCATCTTTAGAAACACAAGCGAATAAAAAGTTGTCGGAATATGAAGCAATTATAACAGCGGAATTATTAAGAAAAATTGAGGATAAAGATAAAGGTATTGGATTCTCACCTACAGTTAGAAATATTGTTGCTGTTATTATGGCATCTGCAGAGGCCTTTGTTAGGTTACTTGATGATGTTCATACTAAAGCTTGGGATGTAAAATACGACCCTGTTAGAAAAGCTGCTATTTTAGAAAACCCATCTTCGGCACCAAGTTCTGAAACTGTTGATAATGTTGTTTACGCTTCGGGGTCTTTATTAGGTAATACTGATGCGGAAAATGCACAAATTCCTGTATATCCATGGCCGCAGTTTTTTGTGGAAAGTGTTGAAGATAAAAAAGGAAGGTTCCAATTAAAGTATATCGGTGACCCAAGTGTTGTGAAGGATACACAAGGTAATAACTATTCTAAATGGCCTGAAGTTGAATTTGTTGAGGAGTATATGAAAGGACTTACTCAAAAATTCCAAAACCCTTTAGCTCCAGCACCAGTTGAAAACCAAAGAGTTACTAACAGTATTAATATAAATGCTATTGAGTTTCCATCTTTAGGAATAGCATATGCTAATAAGGAAGAAATTAAGTTTTTCTACGAAATATGGGAAAGGCAATTTTTAACATCACACTATTCAGGATTAGTTAGGGCTAATTTAAATCAAATAAATGATTTATTAAAACTTAACATAGAAACTGAAGTTAATAATATCAAAGATAGTTTAGGAGTGAGTAGCCCATACATAACCTTCAAATTAAAAAATTACGGATTCAATTCAACTAGCTACCCTGTATTCTTAAATAATATCTCAAACATGGGAACGGGTAGAGCATACCAAGATTACATTAGAGATTTCTTTGTGACACCGTACATTAGAGCGTTAACAGAGAATCCGTTTAGTATTTTAAAAACTAGTGACCTTGGTAAAATACCACAAGTTACTACAACATCAGATGCTTTAAGAGCGTTAATTACTAACGCATCTAACGAACCATTAGTTGTTGATACATTACCATATACTGACACAACGTGGAATTTAAATAATTTAAATCAAAGTGCAACCGCTGTGGGTAATCAAGTTTATGACACCAAAAAAAGTTTGACAATCTTTGAACCAAGAAAGATAATATCAAACTTTACAGACATCTACAACTATAAAACGAATAGACCTGTAACCAATTTTTCATATCTATTATCTCAAAATCCAACAATTATTGCCGCGTTGGCTGGTATAGGTTCGTTTGGAGGTTCAATCCCTGGACTAACAACATTTTATCCGTTAAGAACTCCTGAAAATTTTGCAGCAACTGAAGGGTACTGTAATGGTGTTACACCTACAGGATTTTTAGGACCAAGAACAACGACCTCAATGTTAAACACACCGTACTTTATAAATGCGATTCAAAGTGGTGTGGCTAATTTTAAAAACAAAGAAACGTACCCTTACGTTCAAGCGGCATATCTATTCCTAAATTCGTTACCATTAGCAACATTAAGAGAGAAGTATAAAACTGTATCAGATAATAATCCACCAACTGACTTGGACTACATTGCGTCTTGTTTTAATAAATTTGGTGCGATACACAAAATACCTTACGCTTGGATTTTAAAGTACGGGTCAATTTACCATAGATATAAAAAATTCAAAGAAAGTGGTGTAGACATTCTTACAAATGTTTGGAAAGATTTTGATTATACAAACAATTATAATCCAATCACTAATCAAACAACAACACCTTACACTTTCAAATACGGAGATGTTGATAGAAATGTTGTATTACAAAGTGAGACAACGACAGACGTTAATATGCAGATAGGGTTTTACCCTAAATTGATTAATGACTTTAACATATTCTATAATGGATATAATTTGTATAGCGGGTATACTAATACCGAGATTCAGGAGAGTGTTGATGGTGGTATGAAGATGTATACTTATTTGGGTTCTAATATTCTTTCAGGAAAACAAGGGGATAAAAATTTAAGATTAAAGACATGGTCTGTATTATTACCTGATTTAACACCTGAAGCTGAGGCTAATTGTGACCCAAAAAATAACACCAAAAATACGGACTATCTTGTTGTACCATCGTTTGGTACATCTTTTAATCAAGCCAAAGAATCATGTTTAACGGGTAGTACCACTTCACCAGGAACCAAAATTAATCTTACTTCTAATAGTAGTGTATACAATGGTTCTGTTAGAAGTCTATGGGCCGCGCCTAATTATGGGTATTTCGATTCAACACAAATCGCATATCCACAACCTGACTCGTACCTGACTCGTATAGTTACAGGTACAACCGAAGAACAATCTCCTGTTCACTTTTTGAACACTGACCAATACTCAAAAATTGAAGAGATGTTTTCGGTGTTTGATAAAAAGATATTAGAGTCTTTTGAAGTAGAATTTTTAAATTTTTGTAAGCCAATAACCAATGCGGATAACGGTGGAGAAGTTTTAACTTACGGACAGAGCCCTGTTAATATCAATTCCAACTTTAGAAATTTCCAATCATTATTCAAAACATTAATGACTGTACCTAAACAAGTTGATGGTACGGGGGAAAATGTTTATTTTGATATTGTTATTCAAAAACAATGGGAAGTATTCCAATCAGGTGTAAAATCATTTATGGAATACGATATGATTATAAGAAATGGTAATCCTTCAAATTATAATAGAAGGATATTCGATTCTTATTTATCATTTAATGCATCACCTGAAGTAATAGACCCAATCACATTTAATCCTTATGTTAGAGGTAGTTTACCTACAAGAGGAGGGGGAGTTACGTTAACTCAATCTAAACTTGCTAATAGACAAGCGTGGTTTGCTTTGGAGACCGAAGTAGGGTTTTCAACAATATTTAATGTTGCATATAGTTCAAATGGTTCATATATAACTGACTTCTTTGTTGACAATAATATTGAGTTTACTGCTCAGAATGTTGTATTACTGGCTAAGATAATTAAAATGTATGCGACACAAAAACTTAGACAACCAACAATATCAGTTGCTCAATTTAAAAATCAAATTACACAATATCTTAATAGAGAGTCCGAATTACAAAACAATTTCTTAGACGGAGTTCTGACAGGATTGAACAGAGCGTTACCATCACAACAACAACTACCTCAACAACAACCAATCCAAAGTTCTATTTCAGGAGAACAGAGTAAAGTTGAAAACTATGAAGTTTTCAAGGCGTTAAACGACAAGTGGGTTGCGGGTGGTGATTACACAAACAAAACATTGTTTGAAGATATGATGTTTTTAGATAGAGCGTCAAGAAATATTGGAGACACAATCTTAGTTGATATTTTTGATTTGAAAGCCATGTTTGGTGTTGGTGGTACTCCTGGTGAATATTCGTTAAATCAAGCTATGAGTGTTTATACCTTTATTAGTGGTATTCTTATTAAGAATAATTTTAACGTAATGAATTTACCTGCATATGTTAACTTCTATAATGTTCAAGATGTTGATGGAACTACAACTCCAAGAACTGAAGGCTCGTTAGATTTTGCGGACAGTTTATGGGGAACCTATTTAGATGTTGATTATAGAAAGTCAGGGCCTAAAATGGTTTGTTTCTACGCAGGTAAACCATCTCAATATTTAGACCTACCAAAAGGTAATTTCAAATTTAGAAATGACGGGTTTGAAATGAGAAGAGCTTCGGAAAATCCTTTATTAGAAGACCAAAAAGATAAAAAAGACTGGGCGGTTTCTAATAAATGTGTTGGGTTTACCGTAGATTTAGGTATTAGAAATCAAAACATATTTTATTCGTTTAGTGTATCACAAGATAATGGTACCGCAACTTCTGAGTCGATTAATACTCAGTTGAATATGGTAGACCAAGCCTCAGGTAGACAAACCGCAACTCAAAATAATAGTTTATATAATTTATACAAACAAAGAAGTTATAAGTGTTCGGTAACATCTTTAGGTAATGCGTTGATACAACCAACAATGTATTTCAATCTTAGACACGTACCAATGTTTAATGGACCGTACATGATACAAGATGTACAACATACAATTCAAGCGGGTAATTTTCAAACAACATTTACAGGTGTTAGACAGGGTGTATTTGATTTACCAGCAATAGATAGTTTCCTACAAAGTATAAACCAAAACCTTGTCACTAAGTTAGAAGAGTTACTTAAAATTAATAAAGATAGTGTTACTGTTACTGGAACCACAAACACGGTTAAAAGTAATAAGTTACCTCAAAAAGCAGATAATACATTGGATACTACAAACGCTTGTAGTTCAAATGTACTTAAAACTTATTCAGACGCTGCGTTTGGAGATAGTGTTGTTGGTACACCAACACCATTAACACCACAACAATTGGCTGATGTTTTAGTAAAAGAGATGCCAAATAATAAGGAATTACAGGTTATTATTTATTGTATGTCTTACATGAGAAGTTTCCAAAAAAGTTCGAATAGTAGTGTTGGTGAATTCAATGGATGGAACAATAACTTTGCAACAATATCTTTAGATACCAATTGGGGAGGATTAATTACAACATTAACTAAGAGATATAGTTGTATTAAATCTAAAACAAATCCAACCACATCTGCATCACTACCTATTGTACATTTTGATAATGTCGAAAAATATGTGAGATTTATGCAAGGAAGGTTAGGACCAAGGGTTAAACAAATATTAGAAATTGGTTTAGCTAAATATTATGTTTGTTTTTGGCCAGAATCCAACATCTCTTCAGATTACTACGACTCACACACAAGTGAATTTAAACAAACTAAAGATACCCTATATGCAGCATTAACCTCTGCGGTTAAAGTAGGACTATCAAGTTTAGAAAATTCTAAAGACTTAAAGGCGGACATTAAAATAACTGAACAAAAAGGTATTAAGAAAACAAGTGGTACTTCAGGAACTTCAGGTACTTCAGGAACGAGAGGAACAAGTGGTGTTGCTGCTTTAGACTTATCGTGCCCTCCACCAGCAATTAAATCATTCTCACCATTAGCTGGATATGATGGAACGATAGTTCAAATAAACGGCAGTAACTTGGGAACCACAAACTCAATTAAATTGGCTGGAGTAGAAGTTCCATCAAAAGATATTACGGTATTTAGTGGTAGTACTGTTAGGTTTATTGTCCCTAAAATCTTAAATGGAGAAACTAACCTTAATGGAAGAATTGAAGTTAAAACAGATAATGGTTCATTTACAGGGTCTACGTTATTTAATTATAACCCTGCATTAAAAGGAGTTTCAAGTTTATCGCCTGGAGGTGCCACAGATACACCTGTAACACAAACAGCACCTTCAACTCCAAGTCCAAATAATTTAACAGGAACAAATGCAAATCTACAAGATACGGCTCCAAGTCCTCTTATTCAAACAGAAAAAACATCAAGTGAGTTAGGTAATGGAATTTTAACGGTTAAAGTTAATACTGAGCCAGGTGTTGGTGTTTGGAACATAGACGAGGCGCCAAGATATAACTATAGAGTTGATGTTATTGAAATAGGACCAAATAACACAGTTAAGAGAACTACTCCAAGTGAAGGAGAGGACCAATCGATTGAAGGATTTGTATCAGCTGACGGACAAACATTTTCAATTACTAGAGATGCGTTTATCCAAGCGGCGTTTAAGAAAGACATCGAAATGGAAGAAGGAAATAGAATGGAAATTAGTACGACAATTGAATTATACGCAAGACCTGCGGATAAAGTAAAATACCCAAATGATTTTATAAGAAATTATAATTTTAGAATTGTTGTTCCATCTACAGGTAATACTGTACAACCCGAGGGTTCATTAGTCTCCATACAAAGAAGTGAAGACGTTGATTTACCTGACTATAATGGTAAACAATATTACAATATAAAAAGACCTGATGGTGGGTACATTACTTATAACTTCAGTTGTTCTCGTTGTGTAATAACTAAAGTTGAGGTTGTTAAGTCAAACGAACAAACATCGGTACAAAACATAACAATAACCAATACTCCTGATACCAAATATACAAACGTTATCGATGTGAAAAACTCAGGAAGATTTGTTTTATCTGTAACTTATAATAATGCGGACGTGCCAGGAACATTTACAGCAAAGAGTGAACCTTTCACTTTATAACATAACAACATATTTATATAGAAAGAATATTATGGACATCAATACAGCAATCAGCAATTATCTTGGAAAAAAAATTAATTATTCTGAAAAAGATAATAACGACGGAACAAAAGAAGTTTGCGACTTAGCAACGGGCCAATGTTATACAGTAAGAGAACGTGATGG
>ENA-OSIY01001139-OSIY01001139.1-marine-metagenome-genome-assembly--contig:-NODE-1139-length-14466-cov-12.414900_pt1 | contig 14466 bp, 10 predicted proteins | sample MGYA00237884_ERZ534233 | MGnify/ENA primary metagenome ERZ534233 (study PRJEB26412, sample SAMN06343840) | marine metagenome | isolation source: estuarine water | place: USA: Columbia River Estuary... | reverse complement strand
TTAGTTAATAGTTTTTGTAAAAAAGTTGATAAACTTTGGTTGTTAACCGGTACACCTATGACCAATCGACCAATGAACTATTTTAATTTACTATCGTTAATTGAAAGTCCTGTTGCACAAAATTGGATGGCATACGCTATTAGATATTGTCAGGGGTATCAATTTACTGCGGGGACTCGTAAAATATGGAATGTTACGGGGGCATCAAATTTAGAAGAGTTGAGAGATAGAACATCAAGACAAGTATTAAGAAGATTGAAAACTGATGTGTTAGATTTACCTGAAAAAATAATTACACCAATATACTTGAGATTAAAATCTAAAATGTATGAAGGTTTGATGGGTGAGTATTACGATTGGTACGATAAGAATCCGGATGAAAGTACATCATTAACTGTTCAATTCAGTAAACTAATGAAAGTTCGTCAAGTAATTGCCGAAGAAAAAATTAAAGATACAATTGAACTTGCGGAAAACATTATTGAACAAGGTAAGAAAGTTATTATCTTCACCAATTTCACCGAAACTTTAAATAAAATTACGGAACACTTTGGTAAAATTGCTGTTAAATTAGATGGTTCAACATCAAAACCTCAACGACAATACTCTGTTGACCAATTCCAAGAAAATGAAAAAATTAAAGTATTTGTAGGAAATGTTAAAGCCGCAGGTGTCGGTATTACATTGACCGCCGCTGAAGCTGTAATAATAAATGACCTATCATTTGTTCCGGGTGATTTGGCTCAAGCTGAAGACAGAGCATATAGATATGGACAAAAAAATTCGGTATCGGTTTACTATCCAATCTTTGATAATACCATAGAAGGTATAATTTATGATATGGTTAATATGAAGAAACAAAACATTGGAACGGTTATGGGGGATAACATTGGTGAGAGTGGTGACTTCATTGAAGAACTTATGAATAAAATCAACACCCGAAGATAATTTGTTTGTTGAGATATTTATAAGAAATAAATAACAAGCCGAATGAAACATATTGAAAATAAAATCAAACTCATTACGGAAGAGATTCAAAACGTTGAAAAACAAGAAAATGAAACACTCTTTCTTAATGAGATGAAAAAGATAGGAATCGAAAAATTACCATATTCCTATTCAGCACTAAAGCAATTTATTGATGCTGAAACAATGAACTACCATTATAACAAACATTATAAAGGTTACGTAGATAAACTAAACGCCGCTCTTAAAAACAAAGATTATGGTGATTTAGAACTTGAAGAAATAGTTAAATCTATCAGTAGATTTAATAAAACAATCAGAAATAATGCCGGAGGAGCGTTTAACCACGCTTTATTTTGGAAAATGTTATCTCCAAAAACTCAAACCCCAAATGGTGATGTAATCAAACAAATCAAAAAAGATTTTAATACATTCGCCAACTTCAAAAAAGAATTTGAAACTATCGCAAAAGATAGATTCGGTTCAGGATGGGTTTGGTTAGTCCTAACAAAAAGAAACACCTTAAAAATTGTGTCCACGGCAAATCAAGACAATCCATTAATGAATGTGGTTGAAGATGGTGGATACCCAATTTTAGGATTAGATTTATGGGAACACGCTTACTACTTAAAATACAGAAACAAAAAAGATGACTACATTAAAAACTTTTGGAAATGTGTAAATTGGGAATTTGTTAACAAATTATATACAATGAGAGTGGATAATAAATTAAATGAAAGCGCTGAATTAAAATCTGTTATTTCTGAAGGTAAATCTGAAAGATGTAGTAGAGAAATGAACGAGGCGATTCGTATGGTATTCAACATTAATCCAAAAGTTAAAACAATCTTTAAAGATGGAATTAACAGAATGTTAAAAGAAGTTTTCCCCGACAATTATTATGGAAATAACGAATATGCTGAAGGTGAAGTTGCCGGAGTATATGATTTAGAAACTCAAGGTCGTTCAGTTTTAAATAAACTAAACACAAACTATAGTTGTTTTTGTGTTTTACTTAATGATGTTAATCAAGTTTTAATAGACAAACAATTACCTGAAATAAAAATGATTGGACTAAAACCATTTGAACAAATAAGTGAAGTTAGAAAACTTGTAGATGTTTTAGATGAATACAAATTTAGAATATTTTCACAAAAATCATCCACATTCCAAAATCTTATGAAAGTGTTAACTCAAACTAATAGTTGGGGTCAATCAAGAGAAGATAAAACTATTGAAATATTAAAAAAACAATTTGGTGATGATAACGTTAACGCTATCGGTAAACTTGGGAGTAAAGAAGATATGATTGGTGGGATTGATTGTGAAGTAATTGTTGATGGTGTTAAAAAAACCGCACAAATTAAACCATTTACCGGTGAAAAAGAAATTAAAGATTCAATAATGATTTTAGGTACAGGAAATGTTAAGAGATACTCTACCGATTGGTTAATTTTTACTCGTAATAATAAAGAAGTTTTGGTCTTTGACAATAAACATTCAAAAATAATGGACGGTCAGTTTATTTTCCCTAAAGAAGACCTGATTTATACATTAAGTTGATATTTATAAAATAAAAACGTTATGGCAATATTAACTGGTGCAACATATCAAACAGCAATTATACCGGAACCGGAAAGAACTAAATTATACACAAGAATTAAACACTTACTTGGTGCCCCATTAAGAAGTATTGAATTAGAAGACGAACAAATGGATAGTTTATTAGAATTATCTATCGGTGACTATTCACAGTATATTCAAGATTGGTTAATCGAATCTCAATGGACATCTTTATATAATCTAAATTTAGATACTCAATCATTATCAAGGGCTTTTGTAACTAAAAGTTTAGATTGGGAAACACGATATACATATGCTTATTCTAAAATAGTTGGATTACAAGCGGGTGGTGATTCAGTGTTAAAAAAAGATTTTATACAACTAGTACCTAATCAACAAATTTACGAAATTCCTGCAAATAGAGAAATTAATGAATTATTATGGTTTAACCCATCGCCAATGAATGGTGTTTATTTTGATAATTTTAGTTTTGGTGGTTTAGGTGCTATGGGAGGTGGTGGAGGTTTCGCTCAAATGGGTGCAACCGGTTCTTATTTTATGATGCCAGCATTTGATATGTTATTGAGAATGCAAGAAATTAATATTCAAAGACGTATTATAGCGGGTGATTTAACATATACTATAACCGCATTACCTGAAGGTAAAAAAGCTATTCACTTAATGAATACTCCGGGGGGTAAATTTGATTTTGGTGATAGAAATTTAGCTAAAGGTCAAGTATGGTATTGGTATTACGATGTTGGACCTGCGGATAGAGATAATTGTTTAAAAAACAATCCGGACATTATTAAATTACCGTCTGACGTTCCAATTGACTCTATGTCTTGGATTGACTTAAATAATCCTTCTCAACAATTTGTTAGAAGATGGTTTACCGCTTATTGTAAAGAAACATTATCAAGAGTTAGAGGTAAATTTAGTGGTAATATTAAAACACCTGATAGTGAATTAACTATGGATTACGCAACTTTAGCAACTGAAGGTAAAGATGAAAAATCTAAACTTGAAGAAGAATTAAAATTAAGATTGGAAAGATTACGTCCTGAAAAAATGATGGAACGTGAAGCGTTACTCGCAGAAAATTTAAACAAACAACTTAAATTTAGAGCAATGCCAAGACAAATTTATGTAATATAATTTATGAACACAATAACCCAAAGATTTACAAGAAAAACAATTAACGACCCAAGATTTTTAGGTAATACTTTAATCGAGGTAGAAAATACTGAAGAAACTGAATTAATACCAATGAAAAAAATTATTACCGAATCCAATTACAGAACAAATGGGGAAATTCTACTTGTAATTAAAGATGTTGAATCTTGTAATATAACATTAGATTCTAATACAACAGAACATATTATTATTAAAGCGTTAACCAAAGTATTCATTAGACCTAGTTCAGGTAAAATTGATGAGTACTATGATGAAATATTTATTGATTGGGGTGCTTGTGTTGAATTTTATATGTTAGAAAATAATTGGTACATAGTATCGTCAGATGGATTAAAATTGGAATAAAAAAAGGTGTCGAATATGACACCTTTTTTATTTTAGTTAATGTGTTCTTCCCAACCAGGTTCGGCTAATTCATAAATATATTCAGAACTAACACCAACTCTTTCCCAAAACTTTAATTCTAAATCAGTTATTGTTAATAAATCCCCAATAGTGTCTTGGTCACCTTCTTTATTAGGAATACCCCCAATTAACTCACATTGAGTTTTAGTGAAGAATCCTCTATCTTCCGGATTAGCAATTAACAAACTTTCTCTTAATTCTTTATTAAAAACAATCAACAATGGTTCGACTTTTTTATTAAATGTTGAGATTGCTCTTGGAACATTATACTCTCCGGTTAAATCGGGGTTATTCTCAATTTCCGTTTGGTCTAACATATAACAATTCAATTGTATTGTTGAGGTAGACTTATCTTCAGGTTCCACACCATTTACTGATGTGAACAAATCTAACGCTTTTTTAGTATAATTGTTTTTGGTGATTTTTTGAACATCCCCGTGAGATGCTTTAACACCATTATTAACATAACTAATAACATCACCCAACGAAACTTTTAAGTCGTGTTTGATTGCCAATTCCATATGAGCCATTCTACTCATTAATGAACCCGCCTTTGTTTTTAAACCACATCTCTTTTTATAATCTTCAACTGACAACTTAACTCTAGCTCTTTGAGCGATTTGTTTTAATGGGATTTGTTGGTCGTATATCCTTTGGTGATATTCAAAATACCACTCAATAAATTCTTGTCCTTTTCCCTCCAATAATAATCTCACACCTTTATCTAAAAACACCTCAATGTATAGTGGTAATTTTTTAGATTTAATTGAGTTTCCGGTTAATTTAATCTTACCGTTAGATTCCATTGTGGCGTAATTCTTTCTACTCAAGTTAATACAAGAATCCCAAGTTCCATCACAATCAAGACCCATCTCACCTTTCATAAACAAGTCGTTGTATTCTGCGGTATCGGCGTAATATCCTCTGTATTCTTTACCCTCTTTAACTAACCAATTCAGTCCTTTACCAATGTAAACTCTGTCATCAACACCACCTTCAGGTAAACTAAAGTTGACACCATCGGTATCAAGTACCAAAGGTGTGTATCCTCTCTTAACAAAATATTTTACCATCTGACGAAGATATTGTCTTCCGGTACAGGTAATTCTTTCACCACTATTCATTTCCCCCCACTCATAAACGTGTGGTGCTGATAAACCACCAAACATCGAGTTAATAAAGATTTTTAATGGTAATTGTTTTCTATCGTATGAAAGTGATTTTTTAGAATCAATTGACTTATACTCCGATGCTAAGTTTTTATACATAATACGAGCATTACGGAAGTAAGTTAACATTCCTTTCATTCCACCCATTACATCACACTCAGGGAACACATCGTGTACCAGCTGAATAGACGGGTATAGAGACGAGTAGTCAAGTTTAAGTACATTGGTAGAGTAACCCACTTTAAGTAGTCTTGAAAGTCCTCCTACGAAGTCAGTCTTCTCTTCTTTTTGGGGGATTGCCAAATTATTTTTATATGACCAAGCCAACATAATCATTCTCCATAGAGTCGCGGTTCCCATTGTGGAAACTCTCTCATATGTTGTCGGTACCATTGATGCTAATAGAAACGTTCCCTGATTGAATTCATCATCCACAGTTAACGTTTCCTCTAAGTCATCGTCAAGATATCTCTCCACAATGTTATCACCGGTAACCTTTAGGTATTTCCCCGGGAATCTTGTATCTAAATTATCAAAATCCGGATTGTCGGCTCTTTTGTATTTTCCATTCTCAACATTTAACCAATATTCCTCTTTTTTGGCATACATTGGTCCAATCTCTAAATGGTCGATATAAACTCGGTCGGGGGATTCCGCTTTGATGTATTGAGTAATGTATTTAAGACCCGCAGATTTAATACTTGAATTGATTGCTTGAGCTCTACGAACAGAGTGAATAATATCAATAACATTATATCCCCATAATTGAGTTTGTGAGAATCTTTCTACCTCGTTGGCAAGTTTTAACATACCGTCCTTTTGAGATATGGGTCTTGCCGGGTTTAATGATTTAGCAATTTTTTTGATGTCTAAGTTAAGTGCCTTACATCTCTCGAATATCCAAAACCAGTCGAAGTTTGCGGAATTGTATCCACCAATGATTGATGGTTTAAGTTCGTCAATGATGTTAAAAAATTCTACTAACCCTCTTCTTTCTTGGTCTTCATCAGCACACTCAATAACTTTTTGGTATCCTTTATTAGTTTTGATTCCAATCATAAATATACGACCATCCTTTGGTTCCAAAGCGGTCGTCTCCAAGTCAAATCCGAGTCGGGTGATGTCATTGTACTCTTCATATCCTTTGAATAACCTTTTCTCTCTTGAAATAAGGAATTGTTCTACCGGTGGAAGTACCGTTAATTTACCTTTTGTTTTTTCACCCCATGGGTCTACACCACCATCTCTGAAGAATTGAATAAGTGAACGATACCCTTTCATTGACTTTACCATAAATTTAAGACCTTTTTCTAATCTCTCATTACCTTTGGTTTCTAATTTATCAATGATGATACCGTGTTTTTTCATTGCCTCTTTTTGTTGGTCTTTAGATTTTGAATAAAAATTCAAATCTCTTAAGTCCCCAACCCAAGCAAATGCCGTAAATGTGTCTTTTTTGATTATCTTTCCCTGACCAGGGATTTCTTTAATTTTGTAGATAGCGTCTGACGCGTAATCATACTCGATAGCAACTATGTGCTCTTCGGGGTCATTCCCTTCAAGGAATGCCTTAATTTCTTCTTGTGTTACCATATTATATTTTTTAGAGTGACATATTAGCTCCAATCAAAATCGGATTTGTCTTGTTTTTATAAATATAAAAGATAATAATTAATAAATCAATTTTAGATTAATGACATGGAAGTAAATTGTTAAAATTAACAATTTCGGTGATTACAGAATTAAAAACAGTAATTACTTGATATCCGTTTACTTGAGTAACATAACTACCATCATTAATTAATGAAATTGTTTGTCCATTAGGGTCACTGTAAATTGTTCCACCTACTTGTAATGGGGTATACATATAATAATTCTCACCACCAATAATATAAAAAGGAGGGGCTAATACATAATCTTCAACAATACATTTAATTAATTGAGGACTATCGGCAATAAAATCAATAAATAAATGACCAATATCGTCATAAATACCTGAACCCATATTAACTTCCGATAATACAGGAATTGTTGTAGTTGTGGTTGTAGTATGATTAATTGTGGTAGTAGTTGTAGTACAAGGACAACATTCTGTAGTTGTTGTAGTGGTATAAGGACCATTGATACAACAAGGGAATTCTGACACATAACAACTATCGTAAACTAAATCGTCAGCAATAAACGAATCTTGAACATTAATGAATAATTCTTCACGTATTGGTAATATAAGGACACCGTCAGAATTTCTTAACATAAATTGACCGGCATATCTACCAACTCTATTAGTATCTCTTGGAGTAAATTGATAATATATGTAATATTCAGGACCGGCGTTTAAATCAACAAACGTTTTTTCAACAAATCCTGCAGGTCTTGAACTTATTTTTGGAATACCCGTTTCTACGTCAACCATTGAGAAGAAAATGGCCGATTCTTCAATCATATCCATAAACTTATTATAGTCACTTCTTCCGTCTTTAACCACTTGTAACTTTAATACCGGTAAGGTTGCGTTTTTCTTTATAAAAAAATCCATACTCTTTTTTATTATAAATACTACGTAATTTGTTATTTTAATATATCAAAGTATTCTCTCCAACTACATTTTATTAAATTAAAAAAGTTTTTGTTTTTGGTGTAAGTAATATCAAATATTTTTTCATCACTACCAATGTAATTATTACTAATACTTTCATCAATTGTTTCTAATAACATATTTAAAAAATCATCAATTAAATTACTTGGTGATAAAAACGAAGTTCCTTGAATATTTCTAATTTGGGATAGTGAATAAAATTGTCTATCCTCAACTCTAATATCAAAATCGGAATTATGACTAAAAAAAGTTATTTTACTATTATCTAAAGATTTAATTTTTTCAATATTTGGCCACTGATGACCACGATAGTTTTGAACATCTTCTCTTAAACCACCAGCATCTGCCCATATAACCATATCATTATTAAAATATTTTTTATCAATAGTATCTTTAAGAAAAAAAACTTTGTTAAACATTATAATATTATACAATGGTTGACACATTTCAGGTACATCGTGAAAACTTACTTTACTTTTAAAAGATTCCGAATTCATCAAATTTGATATTGAATTAAAATATTTCTGATAAATTGGTAATTCATTTAAGGGTAAATCAATAAAAATTGTTTTTTCTAAATTTGGGTCAAATTCTTTTCTATATTTAGTAAGTTCATCTATGAATTTAGATTCGGTATATACCACAATATTACTATCTAACGATAATGTATTTCTCATCCACCAACCATAAGTATGGTAAGACATTCTAAAATTATCCCAATTCTCTCGACCAATGTCATATAGCGCCATCACTATAACGGGGTTATTTATATCCATTCCCAATTTACTTTAATATTTTTATGTAGGATATTCACTTCATTTACATTAAAATAATTTGAAGTGTTATCTGAATTTATTAACGAACTTAACTTAAAACCATAGTTATTTAAAACTGTTGGAACAAATCCTTCATGATAACCATAATATCCATTTTTATGTATTTCTAATAATTTTGAAAGAGCTCTATTAGAAAATCTTGTTGTTGGAAAAAATGAACCAAACATATCGTTAGTTTGTTCGGGTAATATATCTCCATCACCCGGGAACCTATCAAACCAACCATTTTTTGAAAAAGTTCTATCGTCAATAGTTGGAACATTATCTTGAGAGGTCACACCATTTTTCTTAAAACAAAAATATGATAAAAAATCAGAATCGTCTTTATCGGTATTAATAAAAAATTCAACCCAATTTTCCATTTTAATATCGTCATCAAAAAACCAATAATAATCATAATTTGGATTTTTGACATAAAAATATAACATTCTTAAATGAGCAAAAAACCAAACAATATTTCTATTACCATAGGCATTCCAAAAATTTTGTTTACTAACCTCAATATTGAAATTAAATTCTTTTCTAATGTCTTGTTCCGTAAATTTAAACCCAACCTCAAATGATGGGTCTCTTGTAATATCAGACAACCAAATCAATTCTTTTTTATCTTTTGGAAAATTATTCCAATCGTTAACATAACCCGGAAACATGTCTGGTGTTGTACAAATACAATGTATATTATTCATATTTTTTAGTTAAAAGTTCATTCCATTCAGGGATTCTATTAAATTGATGTACAATATCGTAGGGATTACCATTCTTCGTACATATTTTATCAGTAATTAATTGAGGTATTCCATATCTATTTTCAATAGTCCCTTTAAACCCAAAACTTTCAAAAAATTGAGTTGGACCTGCAATTGCACAATGAACGGCCCAACCATCCGTGAGATTAAAAATCTTTAAATTATCAATCTCTTTATTTTTAACCATAACTATTAATGCTGCTTGGTCTTGAATGTTTGTAAGATTTGTACTATTTTCACATAATTCAAACATTCTTTTATATAATTTTATTAAAGGTAATCTTTTTCCTCCAATAACTCCTGAACATATTACTTCTTGATTTCTACAATCATTGTAATCATTAGGGAATAATTTATTAATCCAATCTGAATTCCAAGGTTCTTCACTTATTAAAACACCTTCAGCTCCAACAAATATATCATATTTTAAATCCATTTTATCAAATGGGTTTGATTGAAAAACAACATCAAAAACGTCGGTTATTAAAAATAATTCAACATCTGAATTCTCTAAAAATTCAAAAGTTCTTTCAAGACGTTTATGATTTATTCTCCAAGTATCCTGAATATTAACAGGTATTGGTATAATACCCATATCTTCACACATTTTTAATTCATCTTCGGTTGAGTTAGTACATAATAAAATAACATCCCCGTTGACAAAATTTTTAAAACTATCTGACCACACCTTAATTTTTGATATATGTTGATTTATATTATTTGAAACACCTAATAATGCTTTTTTCATAATTAACAATTATTTAAACTTAATATTAGTTCATTGTTAAACCCTAAAATTGTTGGCCACAAATACTCTATTAAATAATTTATGTTGGAAATAATCTCCAACGGGATTGAATCTTTTATTTTTTGATATGAGTTTTTAGTTCTCTTTAATATTAACTCTTTTGAGACAATACATTGGGCCGAATTAATAAATTTAATGGGTAATTCATAAGTTACTTGATTATTATTGGCGTATTCAATTGTACGGTCTAATTCTGTTGTATCTCTGATATAAGTTTTACCTAACGGTAGAAATTTTTTAGTAAAATCAAATTCATTAACTTTATCTAAAAAATTTTCACAATGAAAGAATGGGTTGTCTTGAGAAAAACAAACAAAATCGGGTAAATTATCGTAGTTATCAATAATATATTTCAAATAAACAATAGTGTCAAAACCAACGTTAGGTAAATTTATATCGTACAAATGTTGTTCTTCGGAATTTTTATTATAAATTATATATCTATGTTTTAAATTTTTAACCCAATCAAGATTTTCTTTAAAATGACAAATAACAACAACCATAAATTATAAATTACCGGTTAATCTGTCACCCCAACCTTTTGACTTGCTATATGGCCATACAACCCAATATTTTGGTTTAGCCGTTGTTTGAAAATCTCTCCAAATTTTACAATACCCATCAGGGTCTGTCATCATTCTATTTATTTCATTAATATCCGCATCTTTTCTGTAAAGAGTTAAATCATTTTCATCATGAAATGCTACCACCCAAAATTCATAATCTTTTTCCGGAACTTGTTTAAATGAAACATCAATACAATGTTTAAACACTCTCGCAAAACTTTCCAACCATTCTTCTTCCGTTTCGTAAATTGTTGGATTTGGTGCGTATTTTTTATCTAAAGTATATTGTTGAACCGCTCTATTTGAAAATTTAAGACCTGAGTAGATTTCATAATCCCTCAAAGTTCTTTCAGTTCCAAATCCATACTTACTAAAATCCAAAGTAACTTCCTCACCATCTATTCCAAAAAGTTGTCTATTCTTTTTGTGAGACAATTCATTCTTTTTACCCCACTCTTTATCGTCATCCCATTGTTTTACCCTACCCTTACGAGTATACTCATGCCATATAACAGTTTTATGTGGGTGGAATAAATCATATCCGTGTGTGAATGCTCTAACAGCAATAGAAATTTCTTCACCATGAAAATAAAATTCAGGGTCATGTTGAACCTCCACAGTAAATTGACCTAATGTGAATGCCATGTGAGCAGAATAAAAACGAGAAGTAATTGGTTGTTTTAGTTTTTCCCAATCAGGGATTGTTTCAGGTAAGAAGAATACCGCACCTTCAGGAATGAATCTATCAAAAGACATTCTCCACGGCTCTTTAACTCTACCTGCGGGGTCATTATCAGGGTCAAATGAAGAAACATACCCTGTTAATAAAGGTTTCTTAAACCCTTTCTTTTGAAGTTGTTTAATCATTTTGATTAAAGTAGTGTCCCAATCTTTTTCAAATCTCATATGAGAATCTATTTGAAGGGTATATTCCTCACCATCATATAATTGTTGTACTTGATTTCTTGCCCAACAAACTCCTTTGGCATCAGAATATAAAACATCTTTAATTCTAAACCTTTTGTCTTTTTTAAAGTTATCTAAATTATCAAACCCATCTTCAGGGTGAAATTGACGACATATACCGATTCTTAAATTATTTGGTCTTTTTGCATTTGCCAACATACTATCTAATGTTGGGATAAGTTGGGGGTCACGATAGGAAGCTATCTGCACAAATATTTTCATTTATCTCTTGGTTTTATTCAAAAGATAATAGTTTGAAATAAAAGATAAATATTATTAGTTAATTATTATGGATAAGTCATTAATAATGTTAAATAATCTGTCGCTGTTTGCCCATATAATTTATTACCAATCGTGAACATTATAATATAAGTTGTTGTAAATGATTGAAAAACGGTTCCATCGGAATTTAATATTATCCAATTTATTGATGGTGTACCATTATATGAAGTAAACTCACCTGAAATTAATAATTTGTTTGTCCATATTATTCTACAGTAAGAAGAGAGACCACCTGCACCAGCTGCTACTATTCCACCACTAAATCCGGTACCACTATTAAAACTAGGGTCAATCGTTCCATCAGACATTAATTTAAGAATTCTGTTGACAGATGTTCCATTATACGTGGTAAACCCTGAGAATCCAGAATAGGTGTTATTAGTACCAACAACATAAAAGGATGTTTCTCCGGATATGCGGAAAGTATTAATTGGGTTCTCTCCTATAGAATTAAACCCTGTTCCGTAATTAAAACTGTCGTCTTTATACCCATTAGATTGTAATTTAATAATCCTATTTGCTGAAATACCACTAAACCCTGTAAAGTACCCTGTAACATACATAGAATCATCAGGGTTAATTAATACATTCTGAGGAATAATATATGGTGCCGCAAATGATGTTGTTGCCGAAAAAGTCATATCCATAGTACCACCACTACTTAGTTTCGACAAATATGACATAGGGACAGTAACACCATTATATGTTATAAATGACCCCCCAACTATAATATTACCTAATGAATCAATATCAGCAACTGTTGTATATGGAACCGGAGTTCCCACAAACCCTGAACCAACAACAAAAGTATTATCAATACTACCATCAACATTTAATCTAACAATTCTATTTTTAGATACACCACTGTATGATGTAAAAAACCCTGTAGCAATTATCTTACCGTCAGGTTGTTCTAAAATTGATTCACCATTGTAAACATATGGATAACCAATAAATCCTGTACCTCCGGTAAATGAATAATCAATTGATAAGTCTTGGTTTAATTTTATTATACGACCCGCGGGAACCACTACATCATTTACACTATAACCTGAAAAATATCCATAGAAATATGCACTAGTTGAGTTATCAATAGAATCCACTAAATAAGCCGAATAATCTGGAAAATAAAGATTGTTAGGTAAAAACCTATATTGTGGTGTTGGTGTAGGAGTCGGCGTATTTGTTGGTGTTGCAGTTGGTGATGGTTGAATTGAATTGGCACATATTGATAATATGGAGCCAAGATACCCACCATTACCGGATATTGTTACTGATGTAAAATTAACACTATTTGTAATTAAAAATTTACCCCCACCACCACCAATTGGTGCACCACCTGAGAATATTTCGTTACCAACTATGGTTGTATAACAACTGTTGGTTGTTGATATTGAAGGTATACCTGAACCCGTGTTTGTTGTAAAAATAAAATTTTCTTGTGCAGGGCTGCCGTTCTCACCTGTACCAACAATAAAAACTATTAAATTATTAATTGGTACACTAAAGTTCATTGTATAAGTAAATGCCCCTCCTAAACCTAACCATTTTGAGTTTGCTGGTGTGGTTATTCCACAACTAGTTGATGTTGGTACATATGTAATGACAGAACCTGTAGAAGATTCGGTGACTACAATACCATTTATCGTTGTTGGTGGTACTACACTAAAGGAACAATCTAAATCATTTGTTGGTGTTGGTGTTGGTGTAGGAGTCGCCGTTGGTGTGGATGTTGGTGTGGATGTTGGGGTTGGTGTCGGTGTTGGTGTAGGACAAGGATTCAAAATTTGACAAGTATTAATATCCGGTTGACTATTTAATAAAATGTATGAATACTGATTCGTTGAGGTTATTGGAGATATTGATGTTACACAACCAACATACCCACTACTTTGAACATAATAAACCCCTGACAATGGAGAATAGGATGTTGGAATATTATAAACTATAAAAGTGTTTGAAGGGTTGCAACTATCTTGGAAATACCCAACAATAGGTGCTAATGTTTGTGTAGGTGTAGCCGTTGGTGTTGCTGTAGGTATTGGAGCACAAGTATTATTAATACATATTTCACTAATTTGGATATTTACTCCAATATCCGCAGATGGTAATCTACCACAATAATATAAGGTAGTTCCTGACTGAACCATTCCATTCAAAATAGTTCCATTACATTGTGTTAAACTAAAGTTTAAAGTTCCTGAAGTTGTATTTTCAAATGAGATACAATTACAAACAATAACCATTGTTGGTGTTGGAGTAGGTGTTATTGTTGGTGTCGGTGTTGGCGGTAATGGACAACTTTCTAATAAAAATTCTTCACACCCTATCGAATCCGTAACAACAACTAAAACTTGATTAGCACC
>ENA-OSIY01001138-OSIY01001138.1-marine-metagenome-genome-assembly--contig:-NODE-1138-length-14467-cov-11.738151_pt1 | contig 14467 bp, 11 predicted proteins | sample MGYA00237884_ERZ534233 | MGnify/ENA primary metagenome ERZ534233 (study PRJEB26412, sample SAMN06343840) | marine metagenome | isolation source: estuarine water | place: USA: Columbia River Estuary... | reverse complement strand
TTCTTGGACAGAGGAAGAAAAAAAGAAATTAAACGATTGTGGGTTTTATCCTTATTGGGGAGATGAATCTGATTATAGAAGGGAAGTGAGTTATGGAGATGCGGTAGATGATGATGCTTATAAATGGTCTTCAAATTCTTACTCTGCAACTAAACACGAAAAAGAATGGGATGATGATGATTATTATTGGAATAGTAACACACAAGAATTTGATAACTTTGATAGTTTAATTTCTTTTTTGACTGACTATTAAATTTTATTGTGTATAACGTCCGATGATAAACAATCGTTTTAATGTTGTTTATCATTTGTTATGTGTAGGTGTGGGTTATTAACCACTAAACTTCATTCTGAGAACTGAACAAAAAATTTAAAAGAAAAATTAATATATAGATTATGGGAAACATAGTTAAAAAATTTGAAAACTTTAAGGACGAGTTATATATCACTTGTAAAAACTCACCAGAAGACAATTACCAACTTCATAATATGAAGGATTATTTGGTCATTAAATATGATAACCAACCATATGGTGTTGGACGAGTAACTATATTAAATCCTTCAAGTGGAAAGGAAGAAACATATCCTAAAACTATGTTTAGTGAACCATTTAATAAATAATTTTTCTTTTAAAATTTTCAACCGAAATGTTGATTTGAAAGATGAACGAAACACTTACACATAACTATAATATATCAACACCTATTACTAAAACCTCAACAAACAATCATTTAGACAATGAAAAAAACAGATTACTACGAAATTTGTAATCAAAAATTGAAGTATTTAAATTATTCAGATAGGACAGTAAAGTCCTATCTGTTTTATATAAAACAATTTTTTGATGATATTAAAATATCACCAACAAGATTAACTTCTAAGGATTTCCAATCCTATTTAGATAACTATAACTTCACTTCAGTTTCTCAACAGAATCAAGTAATTAACGCAATCCGATTTTTGTATAAATTCGGATTAAATAAAAAATATGATAAGGTTAGTTTTAAAAGACCTAAATCAGAAAAGAAATTACCAAAGGTTATTGATGGAAATTTTATTAAGGAACAACTATCAAAAATTGAAAATATAAAACATAAGGCAATACTAACTTTAACCTATTCCGTTGGACTTAGAGTATCAGAAGTAATTAACCTTAAAATTGAAAATCTTGATTCTAAACGAATGATTATACATATCAAAAATGCCAAAGGTAGAAAAGATAGAATAGTTCCGCTGTCTAAAACTGTTTTGGAATTATTAAGGATATATTGGAAAGAATATAAACCAAAGGAATATCTTTTCAATGGTCAAAAAACTTCAAAATATAGCTATACTAGTTGTAATAAAATCGTTAAAAAGTACTTAGGTGAAGAATATCATATACATCAATTAAGACATTCTTGTTTCACCAATTTATTAGAAGTCGGTACTGATTTACGTATAATCCAAAAAATTGCAGGACATTCTAATGTTAAAACAACCGAAATTTATACACACGTTTCAAATCAATTATTAAGTAAAGTAAACTTACCTATTTAGCATAAAAAAAAGTCCAAATATTTAAAATATTTGGACTTTTTTAGTTTTAGTTTATTTATTTTTCTAAATATTTTTAATAAAACGGATAAAGTTGTAAAACTAGCTTTTTTATTTAATATAAAGAAAAATAATAACTATGAGAAAATTAAAATATGTTAAGTTGTTTGAGAATTTCAATCTTTTACTAGAAGGTAACATTTATTATGATGGTCATTTTCAAATTCTTACACAAGGAAGCCCAAGAATTAAAGGTGATTATGATACTTGGATTCAGAATACTTTTTGTAACGTAAAAGAATTATATAAAAAACTACAAAGATCATTTGGAAGTAAAATAGTAGATGGGTTTAAGTTAAAAATAATATGGGATGATTCAACAAATGGTGATACAATTGATGATATTAAACATATTGTATTATATACCATAATCAGAACAGATAAACAAACATTAGATAGCAATCCACAATATGCTGAAAAAATTATTGCTTCCTGGAAACCTTTGGAATTTAAAGAAGAATATTGTTGAAAATAATTGAATATCTAAAAATACTGTATCTGACAAGAAATAACTATATTATATAATCACTCACACTATTTAGCATTAGAAAAGTCCCAAACATTTAATATGTTTGGGACTTTTGTGTTTAGTTAGCTACTGTAAGGAATATCTTTCTATTCATTCTATCAACTGCAATTACTTTAACTTTTATTTCACTGCCTTGTTCTAATTTCTTAGAAGATTTTTCCAATTCAGAAATATGTATTAGACCATTTGTTTCACCATCCAATCCAATCAATACACCAAATGATTTTGTGTCTTTAACTATACCTTTAATTGTTTGACCAATTTTGATAGAGTCCCAAAGAGATTCACGAAGAACTTGTGTAAGAATTATCTTATCCTTGATAATTTCTTTAATGAAGAAATCAATTTCATAACCTGGTAGAATTTCATCAATTCTATCAACCAATTCCGGATTAAGGTTAGTTTTGTGTATCATACCAGTCAAACATTCTTTGAATTCAACAAATACACCAAATTGAGTAGTTCCTGTTACGATACCAGTATAAACAACATTGTTTTTAAGTTCTTTAATCGCAAGTGGTATCAAAGTTTGAAGATATTTTCTTCTGCTTACAATATAAGTTCCTTCTTCTTGTGAAAAGGATTCAATCATAACATTGAAAGTCTGTCCAACAATTGCATTAGGTGATGAAAGTTTATTTATACCAGCTAATGTATTTGGCATAAATCCAGGTAAAGTAACACTTTCATATGAAATATCAACTGTATATCCAGCAGGAGTAAGTTCTTTAATGTATGCCATAACAGATACACCACCTTTTAGATTAGTCAAAGATTTTCTTGCTTTGCTTTCATAAAGTTCAGATAAACTACCATTTATTTCATAGCTTGTGTTGTTTACCTTTGTAATAAGAATGTCTACTTTATCACCAATGTTAGTATTAACTAAATACTTAGATTCACTTGGTTTATTTTCCATTCTAACATAATCCTTAAATGATCCATCAAAAGCAAAATCAACACCTGATATACCAACATATGTTAGTGTAACAACTTTTCCTTCAACCGGAACTTGAATATCAGATTCATCATAAAGTTTCAATAGGTCTTCTTGGGACATATATTTTTCATCAACTACCAATTCAGTAGCAAAAAAATCGGTATCCATAATTCTAGGATCACCATAATAATTTTTCTTAGCCATATTTTTTTATTTTTAAACGTTAGGTAATATATAAAAGAAAGTACTATAAGTTTTAGATTTTAGATTTTATTTCAATTTTATTTTTAATCATAAAATCTCTTAATTTAGCAGCTTCTTCATACTTTTCATATTTCAAATAATTATTTAGTTTATTATTTAATTCAATTGATAAATCTTTTTTCTTTACTTTTTTTTCATTGTTATCAATTAATGAATTATAATAATCTTTCATTTGTGAAATATCAAAAAAATGAATTAGTTCTATATCATTTAGATCATTAAGTTTAGTATTATCTTTAATTTTATTTAAAAATTCTTTATCTAAAGCACCATTATCAATCAAAAACTTTGCTAAATTATTAGGTCTGTCTTTAAAATGTTTTAGAAAATAAAGTAGATTCTTATAAGTGTTATCATTCATATAGAATATTATAATTTTTCAAAATATATATTATAGTAATATTTAAAGGAATATTGACTTGATGGTTTTTCTTGATAAAACTTAATCCTTATATCTAAATCATTAGCATCAGTTTCAGTTTGTATTTTAGTGAAAAGTGATGTTGAACCTTCAATACCAGCATCATATATATTTTTATATCTTAATCCTCCAACCGTCAATATATCAATATATTTTATAAACATTTCTACTTTGGTAAATTTATATCTACTTAATACATTCCTATCAATATATTCATATAATGCAGAATCAACATTATTATTCATTGTCATATTGTTTCTAACCCCTTCGAAAGTTCTATATTTTTTCATAGTAGCAAATAAATAATTCCTTAATATCTTTTGGATTTCTATATCAGCAATCCATTTTGTGTTATTATTCATATCTGTTTCAGTTTGTGATTCATCAATAAATAATACGTGATTAATTCCTTTGTCATTTACTGCATCATAAATTATCTGCGGTAAATTTCTTTCTGCATCAAAATCTAATTGTTCCTTTGTACCTAATTGATAGAAGATAATATTTTCATTTTTAATATCAATCTTATCTTCTATCTCAAGCATCTTTGAACCAAAAAATGAACTTTGTTCAAGCATATTCATTGTTCCAAATATTGGCTTATAATCAAATTCAGGGCTTATATATGTTCTTCTCATAATTGTGATAAATTATTATTATTTGTGTTATTATTATCTATATTACCAACTAATGATTCATTTGATAAAGATTCTTGTTTTTGTGGGATTTCCAAACATTCTATATGATAATTTAAATCCCAAGTTGATTTAAATATAAAGAAATCTTTAATAAAATAACCATATTCATCCAACATAGGATATATAGATTTTATATTTGGATTATTTCTTAGTTTTAAAATATTTTTACTTCTATTAACCTTTGAAAAAATACGTTCCTTAATTGTTCCAAAATAAGTTAAATCTGTATCAAATTTATAATTACCACCACTTTTTTCTAATGTTGGGGCTTTAAACAATTCAATTTTATTAAATATAGGTGAATAATAACCACTGTGTCTATAAAGATTATTATATATGTTGTTTTTCAAACCACTATAATTTTCTACCTTCAATGGATTATCCTTTCTTTTTTCTATTTTTGTTGCTAAATGTAAATCTGAGTAATAATTTAATTGATTTAAAGATACAACATTACCTAAATCTAATTTCTTATTAGGTTTTATTTCACTTACTTCCAAAGTAATAGGATCAACATTATTTGATTGAATTCTTGTTAAGAATTCATCAGGTGTATCACATTTCAATAAAACAGGTAATTTTTCTAATGTTTTGAAATCATTAAAATCATAAATGTTTAAAGATAAATCTTCATTAATTATAATATATCTAATCTTATCACTAAAATCATAATTATTTTCCAAATCATTAATTGCTTGCATAAAATTATTAGCAGTTAATTTTTTATAAATATCAGAATATAAATCATCTCTATTTGTATTAGATATATTATCATTTTCAACTACCCAATTACTAAATCCCAAATCTATACAAGTAGAAAAGGTATTATCATTTATATAGATATTTACTAATACATTTTTCCATTTTTTATTAATGTAGATATTAATACCATTTTCCAAAGTTGATAATGGTGTATTATTAATAACTGTTGGTTGCCCCCTTTTACTTAATGTTGTTGATATAGATGTTGGATTATCATTATCTACACAAAAATATAATCTATTATTCATTTCAATTATTGGATTTTTACCATCTGAAAATGAATTATGATATAAATAATTTGTATCAGGTTTTAAGCTATAAATCCTTTTCCAATTGCTATCTAATGGTGGTTCTAATCCTCTAATAGGAAATCCTATTGTCACATAAACAACATCATTATAAACAACATAATGTCCATTTGAAAATAATAATGAATTCCACATTGAATTTAATGGTTCATATGTTTTTTCTAATTGCCACAATTCTATTATGTCCCAAATTACATCAGAATTTGGAGATTCTGACCAATTGTTTATATAATTTCCATTATCCACATAAAAATTATTATTATTTGGTGCTGTATTAGTTTCTATATTTGCTTTCCATATTTTATTTTTATATAACACAACATCATCAATAGAATATGTATTTCCGGGTATCCAAAAATTATTTCCATTTATACCACTTGAATAATAATAATCCCCACTATTATATACCAATGGTGGAATAATTACACCTAATGAAAAAACAGTCTGACCAAAATAAAACATATTATTTTTAGTAGTTGAATTTGAACCATCAATATTAGTTGACCAAAATATATTATTATCAGTAAATAATCCCCAATCTGTTGAATTATATGGATATGAACTTGGATTAGTTATTTGTGACTGTGTTGATGAAATATATAAAATATCATTAAACTTAACAATGCTGCTAACCTTATAAATCTTATCATGTTTCCATTCATCTATTAGTTTCCATCTAAGATAGTTAGAACCATAATTAACATTACCAATATTTATATCAGTTGAACTATTTACTACATAATTATTTTCACTTAATAGAATAGCGAATTTATAATCTGAATATCCATTATTAGACTTTATATTAATTGCATCTATTTTATCATCAGTTATTTTAACACCATTAACATCATATAATTTAAATTTTAATCCTCTAAATAAAGTTGTATTGGGTATTGTATTGTCACCAATATTAAAATAAGACCATTTTTCAACATTTCTTATTTCACTACCTGAATCAAATAGTGTCTTTTTACCAAAGAAATAAGAAAAATAATCTAAATCATAATCAACATTAAGATATCTATTTAAAGCAAATGTAGTTTTTGTTAAATTTTTAACTACACCACTATTTGTTGCAGTAACTACAATAAAATTAATATCTGTTGTTAAACACCAATTATCTGTTGCATTATAAAAAATATCTGTTATATAAGCGGTAGTATTATATTGTGGGTGGGTATATCCACTATCCTGTGTTATTTGAATATTATCACCTATACTAAATGCGCCAATATTAGATATATTTATAAAAACAACCTTATTATTAATATTCTTATTAGTTGTAAAATATATTGATTCATCATCTACAACATGTAGACTATGAAATAAGTAATCATTTGAATCTGGATTAATAGTTAGGAAATAATCTAAATTTCTTTCTTGTCTATTAGGTTTAGGATCAAATGTATTAGTTGTTCTATTAAAATCTTCTGATATAAAAGAATTATTTAATAAATATGGGTAGTCACTTGATGAAATTGAATTTTGATATCCCCATTTTAATCGCTGGGCATTCTTCTTCCACAAAGATGATAGATTATTATCAATAATCCTAAATGTTTCTGAATTTGCTGTATATTCAGAAGATGTTGGTATGTTAACAACCACATCATTTATTTTAAAATCATCATAATCTTTTGGATTTGACTTTGATTCTTGGTTAACGACATACATTTTTGTTTCATCTGTTTGTGTTAATTGTGTTTTTTTAATATACTCATATTTAGAAAAATCAGTTTCCACTATGTTTGTATCAAAATCCATTATATCAGTAAACTTACATCTATAAATTGCAAATTTCTTAGGTGGATTTTGGCTATCAACATTTAAATTTATAGTTTTTCTATATGTAGGATCTGGACTATTTATATAATATTCAAATTTTTCCAATGATTGTGAAAAAGCATAATCAGTTTTTATATAATAAACCCCATCAGTTTTTATTATGTTATGATAAACAGAATCTATTTCAATTAACCAAACATCTGAATCATCATAATTTTCAATTTCAAATACATCATCATTATAGAAACTTATTTTATTTAGAGAATCTATTTTTATTAAATTTTTATTAATTTCTGATTGTCTACCTTCTAAGTTAATATTACTTATTATTTTATATTTAGTTAGATATTCTATATTTGGTTTATCTTCATATGAATTTTTACCAACTTTAACTTTAGTTAGTTTAGTTGCTTGTTCTTCTAAATATTTTTCTATTTTATAAAAATCACCACTAATTTCAATATATGGATAATCATTTTTTTTAAAAGATTGTTCAAATGGATCAATATTAGATAGACTATATAAAATATTATTTTTATCAATGACTACATCATCAACTACATTTGGTAATAAATAAGGACTAACATATTTTGTCAATTCTAAAGCATCCATATAAAAACCAACATACCTATTTAGCGACCATTTTCTAAGTGAACTTGGTGTAGCCGGTGTATCATCAAATAAGAAGCTTAAATTTAATATATTTGGAAAAACAACTTTATTATTTTTATAACCATCAAATATGAATTTTTCAAATTCATAATATAATTGTTCATACTCTAAAAATGTATCCATCATAAATGATTTTTCACTATAACCACCATCTTCATAATCTATACCAATCCATGTTGAAAATTCCAATTTTCTAAAATCCATATAGAATGGTGCATTTGGAAAAGACTTATTTTTTAAGATATTTTTTTCCAACCATTCACCAAGTTTAGTTTTTCTTGTTAAATCAAATAATTTAACACATTTTAATTTATTTATTATTTCACTATTGAAATTAGACTTATCAATATTCAATAATCCAGGTCCATCAATTCTAAATATTATAAAATTGCTTGGTAATCCAGTTTTTGAAATATATAATGGTGCGAAATATTCAAATTCTTCACTATAATCTTTATTTTCAATTATATTTCTTGCACCATATTGATATATATCATCATATTGCTTAGAAAAATCAGATGACATATTATCATTATCATTATCATCTTTAATACCGAATGCAATATCAACTGGTGTATTCTTAAAGAAATGTGGTAATACTTCATCCCAATAATTATCTTTATTAAATTCCATTTTTTTATATTTTGTAGATGATAATTCTGAATTTGATATTATAGAATCTACATATAAACTGTATGAACCACTAATCAAAATTTTTGCATTAGTGGTTAATCCTACATTAGTTCTTAGTATTGAATGACTTTTCATTATCTATTTGATATTAATTGTGTTGGGGTTGAAGCCAATGTTTTCTTAGATATTACTTTTGATCTATTTATTACAAATTTTATAGTAAATATAAATGGTCTATTATCTGCTTCATTTTCCAAAAGAAATCTAAGCTTTTTAATATGTGTTACTGTTGATTTGGAACTATTTAAATTTATATATTGATAATTCAATCCTGGCAATGAAGAATCAACCGAATTCATTTTAAAATATATATTTATTGGTATATTTATATCATTTTTATCCCCACCATCTAAATTTTTAATTTTATCAGCATTTGTTTCTTGAATTTTATCCAATCCTTGAACTTGTGGATGTATTGACGTTAATAATTTAGTTGTTGATGAAACACTTACATTTGTATCTATCCATTTTGTAGTATCTAATAAAGAATTATTATTACCAACAAATGTTAATATAGATCTACCAGAATAACCAACATTATATTCACTTGATGAAAGAATATTTGTTATTGAATTACTCCCTAAATTAACAAATCCATTACCTATATTTTCAGATAATTTTGTAACAGTTGTTTGCTTAACACTGTCATAATTAACTGACCAAAGATATTGATAATTATTTTGTGTTTTAGTAGTTCCTGTTGAATTATCTACCACTAATTCATTTTGTTGATTAACCCAAAATACTTGAGGTGTTGCATTATTATATAAATCACTATTTGAATCTGAATATGTTCTATTAGATAATAATCCAAGTGGACTTTCAGTTGATTTATTCTTTAATTTCATAAGGAAATCCTTAATAACATAAATATTATTTTGATAAACCCTTCCTGTTGGAACACCCGCTGCTGTATAATTATCCAAATAATCTTCACATTCTATATTAAATACGATTTCACTTCCGTTTTTAACAATGAATAATTCACTATTTCTAAATATAGACACTTCAAGTTCACCTTTAGCTCTTTTGATTTTTTCTTCAAGTGAAACAATTTTATTTTCAAGTTTTTTCAAATATTCAAATAAATCTAAAGCTATACCATTTTCATCTTTAAATCCTGATAATATTTTATCTGATTGGTGATGATATGTAACATTATTAACAGTTATCTGTTCTGACAAATGTTCATCTAATCCTTTTGCAGATAAATCATTCTGAACACTTACTCTTAAATCTTCTTTAGTAGCTTCTTTTAAAATAAAGTCATTTTCATTTAAAACATTATTTAAATCATCAGGGAATTCTAAGGTCAATTCATTACTCCAATCTGATTCAACTGGTGATTCTGGCCAACCAACTTCTGATATAGATTTTATTCTTATTAAAACCTTTTCACCATATCTTATTGGTATATCCAATTGATTTATATTTGGTGTATCTGCATCTGCAACATCTTCAATTTCCCATGTATAAACACCTGTTGTAGCATCAAATGTTCTTTTTCTTGTATCGGTTTTAAATTCATTCCAATTTGATATTGCACCAGTTTTTTGATTAGTATTAGAATCACTTAAAACAGTTGTTTCAACAGGTGATTCTCTACCATCTTTACTAAGATATTTGTATTGAATTCTAAATTGTACAATTTCTTGTGGTTTAGTTCCTCTAGTAATAACTGCTTCAGGAATTGACCAAAATCCACGTATTCTAAATATAGGATCAACTTTTATATTAGGTGACTTAGACATATCCAATATTTCAGAAGTAACTGATGATAATAATTTAGATTTACTTTCTTTATTTTTGTTTAATAAATCTAATTCATTTGAAAATTGCTTCTTTTCAGATTCAGATGTAAATCTTTGAACCTTTAATTGTTTAGTTTTTTCTGATAAAGCATCATATATTTGCTTTATTTCAGATTTAATATTTTTTTGTTGATTATGTTTATTTTTTATTAAATTTGAATCTGGCGTATCAGTTAAATGTTTGTTAATCTGAACAACCTTAAAGTTATCTGTATTTAAAGTAACAAGATTGGGTGTTCCTGCTAAAGTATTTGGTGTTTTTTTAGCAACTAAATCAGTTAATACTTGACCATAATCATATACAATATCTGTATAAAACTGTTCCATTGATGTTCCAGTATCGGATTCCCTCAAATCATTTGTCCAAAAACCTAAACCCGAACTCCAATTTTTAGATAATATATAATTTTCCATATTCAAACCCTTTATAAAAAGAATGTTTCTTTCATTGTAGCCAACACTTATTAAAACATTCTTATTATATAAAACAGGGGAATATATCTTTAATGTACCTACACCAACTGGTATTGGTTCATTTCCTTCAACTCTTTCAAATCTTAATTTTGGATTTGAAGATGTATTTGAAATTTCTATTATTTTATATCTTGTAGTAGAAATTGGTGTATTTATAATCAATTCATCGTTTACTTTTAGTTCTATAGCTTCTTGTGTAATTACACCATTCACAGTAATATTTCTAACATAACTTAAAGTATCTACATAATAAAATAATTTTCTATTTATTGTATCTTCTTCAACTTTTAAAACTGTAAATGTTCCATCATATTCCAATATATTTGGTTCTAAATCAAATAATTGTTCATCATAATTTGGATTAATTGATTCAATTAATCCTGGTGTATTTAGGTGCCATTCTAAATATTCATCTAATGTAAAACCATTTTTATTTTTAAATAAATTATTAAAGCTATTCAATGCAGACTGTCCTAATGGTGTAAAATTTCCACTTGAATCTTTAGCAAATTCTGGAATATATCTTCTACATAATATTTTTCTAACATTATTTTCAATTTGTGAATTTAAGTCCAATTCAACAAATATCTGTGGATTTAATAATCCATCAAAAAACCAATTCTTTTTAGTTTTAAATGTTGTTAATTGATTTAAACTACCAATATCATTTGGTTCTCTATTCAAATCAACAGTAACTACCTTTTTAAATTTAGATCCATTTGATGGTTGTATTAAAGCACCTGCTTCATTTATACTATAGATTGAATTTATATTGTTATTTAATCTATCAATTTCAGATTTTAAAAATCCGAAAGATGGTAATGTAAATTGTTTTATTACCCCACTTTGATCAGCAATATTAACTGTAACAGATGGATCTGATGTTGTTACTAAATTATTTATTTTTGATAATAAATCAACAATATTATTATTAAAATTAATAACTTGTTCTGCTACTGTTACAAATGAATTTTGACCTGCCATTATATATAAACTTGTTTTTTCTTATATATTAAATTTTTAACTTTTCTAAAAATATATTTTTATATTTAAAATGTTTTACTTATATTTGTGAAAGCTTTTGTGTAAAATTTTAAATAAAAAAAATGACAATTGAAGAAATTTGTAAAGAATATGAAATAAAAAACTACACAATAAATCCAGATGGTTCTATTGATGTAGATGGTAATGTTGATTTCAGATATAAATATCTAACTAAACTTCCCTTAAAATTTAATAAAGTAATTGGTTCATTCTTTTGTTATGAAAATTTACTAACCACTTTAGAAGGATGTCCTAAAGAAGTTAGTGGTCATTTTAATTGTGATGTTAATCAACTATCCACTTTAGAAGGCGCGCCTAATTATGTCGGTGGATATTTTTCTTGTACTAATAATAAATTAACATCATTAGAAGGATGTCCAAAAGAAATTCATGGGGATTTTTATTGTAATGATAATAATCTAATCAGTTTAGAAGGTACTAATTATATAGGTAAGGATTTTTATTGTATTGATAATCCTTTACCACAAGAAATACTTGATAATCCAAAAGCAGAAATATTTCGTTTAAATCGTGAAAAAAAATTAAAATATTTATTAGAATAAAACTAAACTTTTAGAATATATAATATATAATATTGGTATAATAGTAATATTGTACATTTAGGCAATTTGTAAAAATATAAAAAATTAACAGAAATTTATGGTAGACGTACAAGCAATTAAATCTTTTAGTGAGCAAGATTCTTATTTTAAAGAACGAACAGGTAATGATTTTACTTTCTTTTATAATAAGTATTACCCAAAACTTATTTATTTCACAACCAAAATGTGCAATAATGATATTCAAAAAGCAGAAGATATAACAACTGATTCTTTTATGACTGCATTTGATAAAATATATATGTATGAAAAAGATAAATCACAATTTTCAACATGGTTATTTACAATTGCAAGAAATTTTGTCTTACAAGATATTAAGAAGAAAAAGAAAACAATTTCACTTGATGTTGAATTTGATGAAGAAGGCACAACCTTAAAAGACTTTATTCAAGAAGATGAAGATTTAAGTTATATTTCCGATGTAGCAAGTAAAAAGGCTGTTATTTTAAATAAATATATTAATGAATTAAAAGAACCCTATAAAAAGGTTATAGAAATGCGTGAAATCAAAAAGATGACTTATAGAAATATTGCTTCTGATTTAGGTGATGATATAACTATAACTTTGGATATAACTTCAGAAGAAGAATTTGAACTTCCTAAAGAAATATCATTGATTTATAATTTCGTTGATTCTAATGGTAATGAAAGTGGATATGAAGCAATAGTAAAACCAAAATCTCCTTTCTTTACTTATATTAAAGCTTTACCAGGTAAATATACACTACATGGTAGATGTCCTAAAAATCTAAATACAGTTAAAAGTTCCATTAAAAATGGAAGGGCAATACTTATAAATAAATCTAAAAAAGAATTTCAGATACTTGATGAAATGTTTTTGTAAATTTTAATATATACTAAAAACATATTATTAAAAATGAAAAAATTAAAATTTCTAGTTACAATAAATCAATATTTAAAAGAATCTAAAAACATTTTTTCATTTACTGAAAATCAATATTCAAACGCACAAAAATTATTTCAAGAAGTTTTTGATATCTATTTACGTAGAGTTTCAAGTGAAACATATCCAATGATATATCATTGTACAAGAATAGAAAATTATAATTACATAAAAAATAATGGATTAATAAGCGAAAGAAATTATTTTTTAGAATATGATAATGATTTAAATAATTATGAAGATGGTGAACCTGGGATAGCATGTGTTTTAAATTATAAAGATGTCATTGATAGATTATACCCTGATCCAGAATGGGCATCCTTTGATATAATTCAAAAAACCGGAAACCCCAATAAATTTTATGAAAAAAATATTGATGAAAGGGTTATTTATTGTTTATGGATAACAGATATTCTAAAATTAGATATAACCAAAGAATTATCTATAAATGATATAACTGATGAAAAAATGGATTTTATGGTTGAAGAAAATATGTTTTGTTGGTTATATGTTAAAGGAAAAGTTTCACCTGATTTAATAACAATAGAAATAAATCCAGATTTACAATAACAAAAAACCCATAATATTTCTATTATGGGTTTTTATATAATTTTATATATATGGAAAATACATTAAAAGAAGCATTGGATATATTATTCAATGATAATGAATATAAATACACATTTGATAAATGTTTTTATATTAAAAAATTAAATTTAAAAGCTAAGTTTCCTGATAAATATTTTGCAATATTTTCTATCCATAAAAAACCAAATCTTGGTGAAGAATCATATTATGTAAATATTTATATAGATGGTTCACTAAAAACTTTCCCAATACCAAATGATAATATATTTAATTTTCTTTATATTTTTAAAAATAAATTAAATTTATATACTAATGCACTAATTGAATGTAATTCACATTTTAGTGAGTTGATGCGTAT
>ENA-OSIY01001137-OSIY01001137.1-marine-metagenome-genome-assembly--contig:-NODE-1137-length-14471-cov-10.466375_pt1 | contig 14471 bp, 17 predicted proteins | sample MGYA00237884_ERZ534233 | MGnify/ENA primary metagenome ERZ534233 (study PRJEB26412, sample SAMN06343840) | marine metagenome | isolation source: estuarine water | place: USA: Columbia River Estuary... | reverse complement strand
GGTTTGAAGCCATAATGTAACGTTTTGGTTTCGTATAAATATGAAAAAAAAGAGCCGAGCTTGCGCTCGACTCTAATTTTTACTAAATATTTAGTTATTAGTTAATACCTAAAGCATTTAACCCATTAACAAATACTCTACCGTAGAATTCAGGACGTACCATTTTCTTAGCGTAACGAGTCATGATACCTTTTCTTGGAGTGAAAGTTTCAGGATCGTACACAAGTGGAGTCATTAATAATGGAACGTATGGAGCATAAACAGCACCAGACTCTAAGAATTGAGCACCTTTATAACCCATAAGAATTACGTTATCACTATAGTAAGGATTTACATATACTTTGTAACGAGAGTTTAAAGTACCAATTTTTTGGCTACCAAAGTTAAATGTTTTATCCAATTCAGCACCAGCATCTGAAGCATATCCAGGAATTGATTGCATGATAGTTGCAACTGCCGGAGATATTACTAAGAAGTTAGCTTGACCTCTAAGAGTTTTTTGCAAGATTTTATTAGATACTGATTGTAATACTGTACCTAAAGTTGCGAACCAACCACCTTGTGTGTTATAAAAACCACCAGTTGTACTTGAAGTTTGAGTAAATGCTGTTCCATTCCAAACTTTATTGTTTTCTGCTGACCAGAATCCTGTAGTAGCTGCTTCTTCAGTCAACATACTTAAGATTTCCAAATCAATCTCCATAGCAATGTATTGAGATAATAATCCTGTTAATTCAGCTTCAGCATCAATATTTTGGTAAGCATTTAAATCTTGTGCCATTTCTGGTGTCCATTGAGCTTTTAATTTTCTTGTTTTAGCAACAATAGAATCCGATTTCATTTGGATGTTTACTGTTGGGATAACAATTTGAGTTGCGCTTAATGAGTTGGGTACTGATGCGTCTGTTCTATCTGCTTCAAAATCACCTCTTAATGCAGGGGTTGTTTGTTTGCTATAGAATAAAATTACTGTAGTACCAGATACGTTAGGAGCAGCATTAGTAACAAATGTTAATCCTGAACCACTAGCATAAGTAGTAAATTGTTGTAATACGTTGGCTGGACTAAGACCAGATCCACTAGGAATCCAAGCTTGTACTGATGAGAAATCAGGTAATAGTAAGGTTGCTAATTGAGCATCAGAAATAACCACAGTATACAATTGGGTTCCGTAGAAACGAGAATCATGATTGATAAATGGAGATACAGAAGCTGAAGCAGCAGCAATATAAGAAGCTGTAGTATTAGTTACAGATGCAGAGAATTGGTTCATAGAATAACCAAATCTACCTTGTCCGTAAAGACCACCTGTTGGATCAACATTAGTAATATCAGTATCAGTACCCTGAACATCAGCTAATGAACCATAAAGTGATTTTCCAGCAGAGAATGGAGTTTTACTATCCCCATATTGAAAATCTAGATAGAATACAAGACCAGAAGGCATAGCCATTGGTTGTACAGATACGAAATCTTTAGCTACGATTTCAGCAAATACTCTACGTACTAAAGGTAATGCAATACCGGCCCAGTTTTCACCAGTACCACCAAGCATTGAGTTTGTACCAGCAGTAACATTAGTTTCAACTACTAACTGTTTTGCTTGGTTTTCAAGAATCATAGCCATGTTGTTTCTTTCAACTTCGCTATTAATGCCTTCAAGAAGTCCACTTCTTTTCCATTTGGTAGCAACTTTAGCGGCGTCCGCTTGTTGACTTTTCCATGGATTTGCTCCTTCTAAAAGCATGTTTAAATTATTTTCCATTTGTTTAATTTTTAATTTTTATTTTATATTTGCTAATTTTTGCATTCTAGCTATCCATTCGTTGTTTTCAACAATTGGAGCCTTTCCAGGAGCCATACCTACTGGTTTAGAAGCGAATCCTAATGATTCTTTTAGTTGAGTTTTACCAGCTTTAACAGGAACAACAAATGCTTCTGAAAGTGACTCATATACTAATTTGGCTTCTCTAGCAGATTCGGCTTTATCGAATGCTTTCACAACTTTTAATTTTTGTGACTCGTTTAAGTTTTTAGCGTTAAAGATTTTGTTAACGTAAAGTAGCTTAGCGTTTAATAAATTGACTTCGTTAAGTTCAGAACGAAGAATTTCTACTGTTTTCACAGCTTCTTTTAAATCTTCTTCTATTTTTTTCTTTTCGTCGTCTTCTTCTTCTTTTTTAACAACTTTTTTAACTTCTTTTCCAGCAACTTTTTTCTTGCCTTCACCTAATAACTCAGCTAATAATGCATCTAAGTCTTCTTCTAAGTCTTCTTCATCACCTATAGGCATTTCTGCATCACCGGTCACGTCCATAGCGTCAACTTCAGCTGCGTCTTCGTAGCTTTCTCCATCACCCATACCTCCAGTTTCCTGAGAGATAATGTCTTTAATTAAGTCTTCTAATTCATCCATAGATAAATTTTTAACTTCTTTTTCCTCGTCTTTTTCTTCTTTAGCATCATCTTCAATGTCTTCAACATCTTCTTCAGCGTCGATAATTTCTTCGTCATCGTCATCTTTAGCTTCGTTTAATTCTTTGTCTAATTCTGCTAGAATTTCGTCAAGGTCGATTTCTTCCATTCGATTATGATCATTGCGATCATTTCCTTCAGGGATATCATCTGTCATACTTTCTTCCATGTCTGTATCTTCATCAAAGTTTTCTTGCAATTTAGCAGCAAACATAGATTGTAAACGTGGAGCGAAAGCTTCTTCAAGGGCAAGCTTTGCTTGAGTAAGAGCAGTCTCACGAACAGCTTTAGCATCAGCAATGGCCTCCTTTAAAAGGTCTTTTGTGTTTTTCATTTTTTCCTAAAATTTGTTTTGTGGAATAAGCTTATTGAGTAAAAGCTTAATAGGGATTTGTTTTGTAGTGACGAGATATATAAGGATATCTCATTAGTCAAACATAAATATATAGAAAAAATAAAAACCGCAACGTAATTGCGGTTCTTTTTTAATTTCCTTGACCTGTATATAGTTTTTGGTAGTTTTTACTTGACTTTAATTTGGATGTTTTACTTTTTGAATGAACACCTGGTCGTTTTCTTTTAGGTTTTGCTATATAACTAGTAACGGAACTAGTTTTTGCTTTTGCTGCCATTATTGTAAATTTACTAGTTTATATTTAGTTGAATAAATTAATTCTTCAACTGTATCTATTTGATTTTGAATGTAGCTACAAGCTAAATCCGGAGATTGTCTTAATGTTTTAATAATAGCACATAATTTGTCAAAATAAGCAATTATGTTTCTTGTATCACAGTTATTATCTAGACCAGCTACAGGTTTAAATTCAATTAATCCATTTTTTCCTTGGTATGATTCAACTAAACCATCAGTTAAGCCTACTATTTCTTCATAGTAACCTTGAAGTGCTACGTGTGCAGCATATGCTCCAGCTCCACTTACTCCTAAATGGAATACATGTGTTTGAGTTCTAGAGTGAAATAAAATTGATGCTAATTCTTCCATTATTATTTAGTATTTGGTAAATCACAAGAACAAAATCCTGCTCTATTACAAAGAATATCTGTTATTAATTCGTTTATTTTTGTTAATTTATCGTCTTGTTGATTATTAGGGTTTAACCCTTCGTTAACAATTTCCATAAATGCACCTTGTGTTGATGGTGTTGAAACAAAATCCCAACATACAATATCTAAGTCGTCTTGTACTTCAACTGTTTCACCAATTTGCTTTACAGATCCCATAGCGCGAGATGAAATACCAACAGTAATACCTGCTAATAATAATGCTTTTAATATATTTCCTGATGGTGTAGGTAGTATTTCAATTTTACCTATTACATCATCATCTTGCCACCATAATTCTAATATATTATGGCATACATTTTTTAAATTGATAATTGGAGATTCTGGGTGGTCTAATTCACCTAGAGCTCTGTTTTCTTTAATATAAGTATCTTTATATTTTTGTATTTCTCGTTCTAATGTGTCTTTAGGATACACACGGCCATTACCGTTTTTAGCATCAGCACGTTGTACTACACCTTCAACAATTAGACGACCATTATTTTTTGCCACAGATTCTTGTAGTAACTGTGGGGTTAATGTAATGGTAGAAATACGCTCTATTAATAATTCTTTGCTCATATTATTTTTGACCCATTTCGTCTAATACTTCTTGAACTAGTTTAGTAATAGCTGGTCTTAGTTTTTCTTTAAGATTTAAGGTTTTTTCTTCATTCATTCTGTCCTTATTATTTAAATCATCTCGAACATCTTGACCACCAATAAAACCAGCAGTTTTTTTAAGAGCTATCTTAGCTATATCAACAATAGGTTTACCTAATTCATAATAAATACTTTGTAAAACTTCTTTAGTATCAGCAGCATCTAATGCGTCAATCCATTCTTCAAAATTTGTAGCTGTATTTATTTTAGAGATAGGTTTTTTATTATTATCAAAATTTTCCTTAACAACTTTTACTTTTTTCATTTCGTTTTTAGTATCGTTGTCTTTAATAGGTTCTAAACCATCAGATTCGTTTTTAACTTTTTTATTTGTTTTAATTTTAGGAATATCCGTTAATGTTGTAGCAGGATAAATACCATCTTGTTCACTTACTTCAGGAGATTGCTCAACTTTTTTATATTTAGTTTTAACATCGGGTGTTGGGGAATCATATGTTGGTTCTTTATCAGGAGTTCCTTTAACAGCATCACCTTCTACTAACATTCCTTTAGTTTTTAGAATTTTAACCGAATCATCAAATGAATTATGATTAGTAACATAGTTGGGGAACATCATTCTTGCATTACGCAAAAATTGAGCTTGGGTCATTTTACCCTCTAATAGTTCTCGGTATTGTCCGCTTATATTTTTCATTATTCTTCAGTATTATCGTCAACGTTTTCGTCAACAGTTTCATCTTTTCCTACTAATTTTTCTAAAATATCTTCTAAATCTTTTTTCATTTGGTCAGTAGGAAATACTACAGCATATGATTTTGGATTTGTTTTGTAATATTTTTCAGTTTCTTTTTTGGCTTTAGGTAAAGCAGATTTAATTTTGGTAACTAATTCAATAAGTTCACCAAATGACTCTATTCTAGATGCTTGAATTTCTTCTCTTTCTTTTAATTTTTTAGAATCTTCTTCTTTTTCTTCAGCTAATGTAGACAAAATATCTTCAAGTTGTAAAGATTCTTTTTCAGTATTTAATATTCTACCATACGCTTCTTTCATCATACGATAATCCTTCATTAACTCACTTATATCAGTTTTATGAGCACCACCAACACTGTTACCAGATTTTTTAGCTTCTTCTACACGATATTTAATTTCATCGCCTAATTCGTCTAATTTTGATTTAAGCTGGTCTTTACTTAATACGTTTCTTTTTACTTCGTCTTTCATTATTTTGATAGTTTTTTAACGTTCTGAGATAACTCATTTAGTCTTTCAGATAAATTGTCAAGTTGTTCTACTTTAGATGTCCAAAAGGTATCTTTTTTTATTGTATTTTCTTCTTTTAATCGAGCAGAATATTCAATTACTTGCTCTATTTCTTTAACACGTTTTTTTACTTCAGCTAATGCGCGAGTAATTTTACGTTCAGGTGTTACTTTAGAAACATTTTCATTAAAACGACGATAGGATATCTCGTTTAATTGTTCCTCTTTATAAAGTTTAGTGGACTTAGGTTTTGGTGTTGAAGGGAATTGCTTATAATCAAATACTTTAGAATCAGATGGCATACCAGGTTTTACTTTTTTAAACCCGTCATTAGTATATGTACTAATATCTGCTTTACCAACAAAATATTTTCCAGTATACTCACCACCAGCGCTAGTAGTACTAGTACTACCATCTTCTGATAGGGCTTTGTCAAGTATTTCGTCTATTATTTTTTTAATGCTATTTGGTATCATAAAGTTTTAATTTCATGTATTAATTCATGAAACTGGAGGATGTTTAGTATATCCTCATCTTTAACTTGTTCATTTTTATCTAAAGGTTTAATTATAGATGCTAATTCTGTAAGTTTAATTTTAGTTCGTTGATCTGCTACTTTATGTTGTAGTAATTCTAGTGAATTTTTAATGTTTTCTAGGTTTTCATTAATAAATTCTTTTAAAGAAACAGTATTAGAAATTTTATTAATATATACTCTTAATACTTCACGTTGTTCAGGTATTAAATTTGAGTATTTTTCATTAAATTTCTCAATCATTATTTTAGAAATTAAAGCACGTGTAGTTTTATCTTGGGAAGCATATTCAACCATTACTTGATTTTCAACTTTATCTTTATCTATATCTTGTTTTGTTAAGAATTCAAGTAAAGTTATTTTATTATCAATAATAAATGATGGATCTATAAATTCTAATGATATTTGAGCTTCAATTAAATTATAAACAGAGGCATATGCCTTATAATTATGAATTTTTGCTTTAAAAAATTCTTCTAAATCATAATATTGTTTAAGTTCTTTAATAAGATTATATTTTTCCTTACGTAATGCAGTACGATTTAAACGTTCTGCTAATTTAACAGTAGAAGATATAATACTTTCAGCTTTAGTTTCGTTTAAAGAAGTAGCTTTAGTTAAAACTTGATATAATTTATATTCTTTTCCAATTTCTCCTTTAGAAAAATATTTCTTAATAATACCAACAGCCGCTGAATCTTTATTAGACATGATATCTGCTGTGATCTGCCTGGTAAGGAGTTCAAATAAAATACCCGTATTCTTAAATTTGTTATGCTTTAGTTTCACTCTGTTAATTTATTGATTATAAATATGTATTTGTTTATAAATCTTTAAGATTTGATTCATCTAACAGTGAAGAATTAGTTTTTTCTTTACTAAATACATTGGTTTTTGTAAACATTTCACTAAGCATTTGTTTGTTTTGAGCAAATATAGCTTTAGTTGTTTCAAGGGCTAAAGGAGAACTACCTTTAGGAGTAGGAGCATTTGGAGTATCAGGAGAAATATCTACAGATTTTCCAAGTGGATCTTTACCTAGTATACGTTTTTGAGTATTATAAATAGATGTTTTTTCTTGTGGTCTTCCAACCGGAGCAGTTTCATCATATGCTGGTGGTATACCCATGTCATTTCTTCCTGTGCCATATAGTGAGGCAAGGTCATGTGGTGTTCCATAAGATTGGCCACTTGTGGTAGGATCATTACCTTCGTTTTCGATTTGAGATAATCTAAACATACGTTTTTTATCTTCAACAACTAAATCTCTCATGTCATCATACTTATCTTCACTCATATGGAATAAATAATCATAAATGTAATCTGTTGGGAATAAATTAGCATCTATAATTTGTTTAGCTAGATCAACTTTTTCTTTCATTAATGCTACTCTCTCTTGATCATATACAATAGATGGAGTAGTTAAGTCTAATTCAAAGTTTGTTAAGTTCTCATCAGTATACCCTTGGGCATATAAATGAACTAATGCTATTTTAGTTAACTCAGATACAACAATACGTTGAATACGTTCAATTGTACGAGCAAAACGAATATCTTGTTGTGCTAATGTAGATTTACCTTCAACATCTGCCTCATATCCTAAAAATGCTTTTGGCACTTTCATAGCAGATAACATTTTATCTCTTAAGTAAACAACATCATCAATTGCATTATATTCTAAACCAGGTAAAGTATCAATCTTAGTTGATGTATTTCCACCTCTAACAGGTACATAAAAATCCTCATTTACGGTCATCATATTATAACGTAAATTATATTCACCTGTTTTTGGATCAACCATAGGAGTACGTTGGGTTTGTCCTTTAAGTTTTTCCATAAATGCTGGGATTTCATTTGGTGGGACGTTTCCTGTATCCACATAGTAAACTCTACGTTGTGGTGCTCTTAAAATACGGTGAATCAACATCGCATCTTCCATCAATGCTAATTGTTTAAATATTTTACGAGCTGGTTCTATGTATGATCTTCCGTATGGTAAGAAATTATAGTCTCCAAGTAATCTAAAATTAGCTACTTCATAATTCTCAAAAACCATATCCTTATTATCTAACCCACCTAATATACCTGTGTAAGAAGCATTCGGTTCAACTCGGAATTGAACATACGATGGTTTTTTAGGATCTAACCCTTCTTCTCTAATTACATTATAAACATTAAGTGGAACTACTTGATACACCCCATATTTTTCGGCAATATGTAGATGTAAATAAAAATCTCCATATTTACACATTGAACGAATCCAACCCCAAAGGTTAAATTCTATATTAAGTACATCATAGAATAGATTATATAATATTCTTTGTATATTCTCATCTGATGATTTAATAGCCAGTACTTCACCAGCGCCATTTTTAAGTGTAGATTCATCAGCAACAATATCTAATACAGAAGCAACAATTGGATCACCATCCATTACTTCATAATCATTATATAATTGAGGTCTTAGTACTGTAAAGTTAGAATGAGGAGCATTACCAACATATGTACCTAAACCTCCTGTATAGATACGTTGATATCTTTCAGGGTACATATTTGTTTGTACTGTTCCTGTTGCTTGGATGTGGTCACTGTCTATAACTTGTATTTGGCTTCCACCAACGTTTCTAATGATTACGTCGTTTGAAAATAATCGTTTTAATCTACCAAATAAGGATGTATCTATCATATTTATAAATATTTTTTTATCTTAATAACCACGTTATGTCTTCACTACCGTGGTCTGCTTGTATTTTCCAAGGATTAGATATTTGATTCCCACCAGCATTAATAGGATTTATTATACCTCTATCCATAGTCATATTCATTAAATTTGTTCTATCGTATTCTACATTAGATTTTCTAAATCTTAATGCTGTATCTCTTAAATAAAGTCCCATACTAAAAGACATTACTGAGTCATCATTGTATCCTTCTTGGGCTTGAGCTTTACCATTTTTCCAGATAAATACTTTCATTTCATCTAATAAACGCTTAGAACGAATAACACATGCTTTTTCATGAGTATATTCTCTAAATTTTTCAATCATTAGAGGACGAGTTTTAACGGATGTTGTAAAACCAGCTACTAAACTATCTAAATTTTCTGAGCGTCTTGCCCATTGGTCTGATGTGTATGCTTCTGTTTTAGGAGAGTAATATAGATTTTTATATCCTCTATCAATAGCTGTTTGTACAGTATCCCAACCAACATTTGCATTTTCAATTGCTAATAAAGCATCATTATATTCTGCTGCTAATCCTACTAACAAATGCCCAAAATCGCGAGTCCCTATTTGTCCTTTATATTCAGCTACTTGCGTTGATGTTTCTAAATCAAAAACATGGCATGCTGAATAGTCTTTTCCATCCCCTCTAGCAACGTCAGCAGTTACTAAATATGATTTATTATAATCTGGTTGTTCCCATATCCATAGATTTCCATCTACTCCTCGTTTTTCAAGTGGTTCAACTAAGTTATCTTCAATCCATTGTATTACGTCAGATTCAAATACTATATCTCCAGAGGTATTAAAATCACAATCACACTCTTGAGCAGCCATTCTAAGTCCTAGATCGGCATCTTGTTGATTACGCCATACTTGATCTCGTTCAGGATGTACATTCCATTTTAGTCTAATAGGAACAAATGAATTAGCTCCTATTTCTGCTTTTTGCCAAGTTTGATGAAACCAATTTCCAGTACCATTTGGAGTAGATAATGCTATACATCCTCCTCCAGTTGCTAATGTTTGTTGAGCAGAAGCGAATATTTCGTGTATACTATCAATGAACGCGGCCTCATCTATTATAAGCAAAGAAACGGCTTCTGAACGACCTGCATCTCCGGCTGCTGATACTGCTTTAACTTGAGAACCATTTGGTAATTTAAGTAAAAGCTTGTTGTTCTCCAAGGGTTTCTCGGCTCCTTTTAACCAAGAAGGTAAATTCTCGTGCATAAATCGTACTTTAGTTACCATGTTTTTAGCAGTTTCCTGTTTTGTGGCAATACAAAGTATATTTTTATCTCTTTGAAATAACATTAACCATAAAGAAAAACCAGCTACTAATGTTGATATACCTAACTGTCTAGATTTTAATACAACGTTATAATTGTTTTTTTGAAATTGAAATAAAACCTTTTCTTGAAACGGATATAAATTAAATTGTATTCTTCCTCTAGTTGGGTGTTGAATCAGACAATATTTTTTCATAAAATGAGCAGGATCAGTCATACATTTAATGTATTCCTGTTTAATTATCTCTTTTATATTGGGTTGTTCACTCATATAGTTATTTATATATAAATATACAAAAAGGTTTAACTTGAATGAGCCAAACCTTTAAGCAACTTATTATGTATGTATTATTTTATGAGGAGATAACTTGAAGTAAGTATTCCTACAAATGTTCCGACCTTCCATAGAAAAGACTTTACCCTTTGCTGTTTTAATTCCTTACGTAAATCATTAGAAAGTTTATCATATTGACCTACTTGAAGTTCTAGTTGCTTAATAATGTACTGGTTGTTAGTATCTTTTTCTTCATGCATTTCCATCATAGCATCTTTTATTAAAGAAACATCATTTAACCTATCTATTTTAGTTTCTAAAAGTTTCACCTCTTCCTTACAACCATCTAAACGAATTAAATCCTTAGCTACTTGTCTAGCTATTGGAGTTGGCAAACAAACTTGTGTTGTATCAGTCTTTACTACCGTTAAGGGCTGGGTTGTAGCGGTTTGTGAAAAAGTATTCCAACTCAGGATTAGAAAACTTGTTAACAGTATTAATTTTTTCATTTGTTTTTTGTTTTACAATGGTTATAGTATTATCTATATGATGTACTTCTTTTGTAATAGTAGTAACCTTTTGATGTACTGAATCGATTTTAAAGTCGATTTTTGAGTTTATAGTCTTTGCAGAATCTATATTAGTTTGTATGCTTTCAATCTTATCTTTATATCCCTTTATATCCGTTTTAATACGGCTTGTATAAAAAACATTATACAAACATAATACGGCTATTATTATTAATATTATATCTTGTTTAGTTAATTTCATTAGTCTAATTCTTTTAGTATATTAATTAGACTGTTAATTTCGTCAACATGAACTACAACTTTTTGTCCGTTATCTTGAGATAAAATTATTAAATTTGGTCTTGTTGGATGTGGTTCAACACTTAATTGATAAACAGAACCAGGAGCAACGTTGGCGTTAAAACCATCTGTCTTTTCTACTTCATAAACACTATCATAATCTTTAAAAGTAGGATTATTATCATCTTCATGTATTATATCATCATTATCTATATAATCAGCTTCACCCATTGGTGTTTCTTCATCATCTGTTAAGTTTCTAGCAGCTCCGTATAATTGTTTATCTGACCAGTTTCTGGCTTCTTCTCTAGTTAAACCTAAAAAATCAATTAGTTCAGCACGACTCATTTTATCAATAACGGCAACAGTATATTTTCCTGCTTCTTCAATAAATTCAGCCGGGTCAACTTCTGTGCCTATTTTAAGATTTTTAGTTGAGTTTCTGGCTTTATTGATAAGTTGTTGTTTTGTTTGTTGGGTTAAAGTTGCGGGGTTAGGAACATCAATAGTAGCTTCACTAAGTTTTTTACGAACTATATTACGGATGTTTTCTTTTAATTGAGATACTTTCATTATTGTTTAAGTTTACATTTATTATAAATATTTATGAAATGCTTCTAACACAAGCGCTATACGCTCTTCTGTAGTACCCTTAATATTAATTAATCGTTTTGGTGGAAATTTATTTATTAAAGCAACAATAGTTTTATCAATTTTATCCCTATATTCAGAATCAATTTCACGTACACCATTATCTTCAATTTCTACTCCTTCAGGTGATATATAAAATACAATATCATATTGATCTCCCATACATGTTGCTAATTCTATATAGCGATATTTTGCATATACATCAATAGATTTTGCATTGTCTGTAAAAGCGCATACATCCCAAACAGTACGATCAGTTAGCACGTTATCTCGCATGATTTCACTTGCGCGTTCTGCTAAAAATATAAGTTGTCCTGGGAGGGATGAATCGGTATTTAAAGGAATACCTAAATCACGTAGATATTTACTGCGTTCAGTAGCAATAAAATAATCTTTAAATTCAGGTAATTCAGCTAATGCTTTTACTAGTGTAGTTTTTCCTACACTCATTGTTCCTGCAAATCCTATTCTCATACTATTTGAAACTATTTTTAAACAATGGGTTTTTAGCTGGTGGTAATCCTGTGTGATTACGTTTTAATTCTTTAATTGCTTCCGGAGTAGTACCTTGAAATATTCCCCAAAAATAATATTCTTTCTTACCATCAGCTTTAATCAATGCTGGGCCTTCTGTATTATGGAGTACCCAAATTTTTTCATCTGCCTTAGGATCGTTCTTGTCTTGAACGTCGTGTCCTAGGCGTTTCGTTTGAGCTAGATACAGCGTCTGTCCGTCTGGTGTCTTTAGTTTTCTTTCCATTTGTATTGGGTTTGTTTGTTTCTGTTTTATGTTTTATATCTACGGATATAGGTCCGTTAGGGAATATATCTAAATTATAAGTCCAAGTAGTTACACTTTCATCGTCTTCAAATACACGAGTATATTTGTTTGGATTTTCTAATGAAGGTGGTTTTATTATTTTATTTCTTCCCATAGGTTAAATATACGAAAAATTATTGATATTTCAAAATATCTTCTGCTACATAAATACCTTGTGCACCACTCACTGTTATACCTCTAGCACTTAAAGCGTCACCAACAAAATGGACATTTGGATACTTGGTCAGGGCTAAATTGGTATAATCAACGAGTGGCTCAGGTGATAAGTATTTTACTTCAGGTATGTAAATACCCCAATCATCTTTCAATGTTGGAAATACTTTTTTCATATCATCAATAAATTCATCTATGTAGTTAAAATAACCTTCAAATATATGTCTTACAGTTTGCATATCAGCATCTGATATTTGGGATGCTTCAACATGATCTCCTTCTGATGTAAATGAAGGCGTGCGAGAAGGTGAGTAATATAATCCTTTATTATCTATAGATTGTAGTTGTTTTACAACTTCTCTACTCCAAGTAAATGGATCTTCAATACCATTTAATTCCATTATGATGCCAAAGTTAGTCATATCGTTTCTATAACGTTCATCTTTTTTAGCATGACCATTATAAGTAGAGTTTCCGTATGTTTCTTCTACTGCAACATAAGCTGCATTATTGTTAGTACAGAATGAACGTAATGATACTCCTTTATCATCGAATTTTCTATATAACTTAAAGTCATATGATACATCGATTAGTTTTTGAAAGTGATGTTGTGGTGCCTCAAAACGAACACCAATTTGTACTGATTTAGGTTCAGTTGGTAAGTCATATTGTTCAGCTAATACTTTACCAAAATCAATACCTGATTTACCTACACCAAATATAAGTTCATCATATGATAATCTTACTTCTTGATTATATTTATCTTTAGCTCTAAGGAAATTTGAATCAAAATCAATAGAATATACTTTAGTTTCCCATTCAAAATGAACCCCATTATTAACTAAATATGAATACCAATTTTTAGCAATTTCTAATAAATAATCAGTTCCAACGTGCCATACAGGAAACAAACGTAATCCAAAGTATGGTTTAATAAAGTCTGGTTCAGCATCAGGATTTGAACATTGTACTTCTTCAGGTTTAGGGTGAAAACGTTTAAAGTTAGTTATAACCTGATCCATCAATTCCATGGCTTTATCTTCACCACAGTATTTTTTTAATTGACCACCAATGGCTGTATGGTAAGTTAATTTGCCATCAGACCAACCACCTGCACCTAACATTCCGGTCATTACTTCACTTGGTAATCTTTTATGAGGATCTTTCCCCATATCAATAATGGTAATTAATTCACCCGGATATCCATTATCTACTAATTTAGTAGCAGCATTAATACCTGCTACCCCGGCTCCAACGATTACTATTTTTTTACTCATGTTTATAATTTTTGAACTGTTAAATATACGAAAAAAAGGGCGCCAATCCAAATGATTGACGCCACAGCTGTCATATTTTATCTCTTGTTAGAGCGACCGGCTATGAATCTAGTCTGTATGTTATTTATTAAAAGAATATTTCTTTATTTGCTTTAATAGCATTAAAATCTAATTCAGGGTGATCATTTTGAAGTCTAGTTAATGCTAAATTAAAAGCTATGTCAAAGTCAGAACGGTATCTTAAATCTAACGACTCAGGTTCACCCATACTATCTTCAACAACATCATCAATATATTCTCTCATATATCCACCTTCTTCAGTATCTAGAAACGGATTAAACGCTTCTTTTAATTCAGATGAACCACCGTTATGGTTAATTATATATATTTTATTATGTTTTGACATAAAATTATTTAATTCATCTTCACTAGTAATAGCTTTCCAATTGTCAGGATTAGTTAAAAATGTTGTAATATAATTTATATCAATTA
>ENA-OSIY01001135-OSIY01001135.1-marine-metagenome-genome-assembly--contig:-NODE-1135-length-14475-cov-20.816572_pt1 | contig 14475 bp, 23 predicted proteins | sample MGYA00237884_ERZ534233 | MGnify/ENA primary metagenome ERZ534233 (study PRJEB26412, sample SAMN06343840) | marine metagenome | isolation source: estuarine water | place: USA: Columbia River Estuary... | reverse complement strand
GACAAATAACAGAAGATGAAGAAAAAAATATACAGGAGCAAAGTTCCATTCAGGATTAGTTTTGGTGGTGGTGGTACTGATATGCCAGATTATTGTAAGTATCACACAGGTGCTGTAATCAATACTACCATTCGTTTATTTACCCACACATCATTAGAATTAAGAGATGATACCAAAGTTACCTTTAAATGGATAAATAAAGACGAATTTGAGGAGCATGAATTTAGTGATAACTTAGATTGTTCATATGGATTAAAGTTGTTTAAAGCAACTCACAATCACATTTGTAAACAATATAACATAGAACCTATTGGATATGATATAGTTTCTAACCAAGATGTTCCAACGGGTAGTGGTTTAGGTACTTCATCTACTCTTATAGTTTCTTTGATTGGTGTTTATATGGAACTATTTAATTTACCATTGGGAGAATATGATATTGCTGAAATGGCAATTCAAATTGAAAGAGTAGAGTTAAAAGAAAATGGTGGTAAGCAAGACCAGTACGCAGCTGCATTTGGTGGATTTAATTATATGGAGTTTAAAGGTGATGATGTAATAGTCAATCCACTTCGTATAAAAGATAGTGTACAAGATGAAATGGAAAATAATGTAGTTCTTTATTTTACCAATTTCACTCGCAATAGTTCCGATGTATTGACCGAACAAGTACAAAAGATGAAAGACAAAAATAAAACATCCACATTATCACTTCATGCATTAGTAGAACAAGCTAAATTAATGAAAGATTGTTTAATAAAGGGAGCCATTGATGATTTGGGTGAAATATTGGATTATGGATTTCAACAAAAGAAAATGTTAGCAAAAGGAATTAGCACACCTGAAATAGAATTATTATATAAGACAGCATTGGAAGCAGGTGCAACGGGTGGTAAAATAAGTGGAGCAGGTGGAGGAGGATTTATGTTTTTCTATTGTCCAAATAACACAAAATATGATGTTATCAAAGCATTGGATAAATTAGAAATGGGATATCATCAACCATTTACTTGGAATAAATTAGGTATTAGAACTTGGCAAATAGGATAATATGAGTACAAAGTGTAATTTAAATAAAGCATGCGTTTTACCATTTTCACATTTTAATGCGTACCCTATGGGAGATGCGAGAGCGTGTACTATGAGTGGTATATTTAAAGATATAGACTTAAACAAAGTATCCATAGACGAAGCATTTAATTCCGAAGAATATAAAAAATTAAGAAGTGACATGCTTAATGGTATTGAAAATGACATTTGTAAAGTTTGTTATAATATGGAAAATAGAGATTCCGAAAGTTATAGACAAAAAGCAAACAACACTTACCAAAAGGAGTATGGACTAACAGTTGAAGATTTAGTAGTAGATATAAAAGAAGATGGATACTTAAAACCAAATTTTATAAAGTTAGACATAAGACCTTCCAATATATGTAATTTTAAATGTAGAACTTGTTCATCGGAATATTCAACAAGATGGATTGAAGAAGAACGAGAATACAATTTATCAAATGGAAGGGAGTTTGATGAAAGTATGTATAAAACCATAGAAAAGTCTTATGGAATTTCAGACGATAGTATTATTAATTTAAAAGAAATTTATATAGCAGGTGGTGAATCTTTATATATGACAGAAATGTATAAGTTTTTAGAAGGTATCAAAGACAAATCAAAGATAACACTCCACATCCATACAAATTTAAGTTTATTAAAATTTAAAAAATATGATATATTTGAACTTTTAAAAGATTTTAATACGGTAAATTTTTTTATATCATGTGATGGTATTGGTGAAATTGGAGAATATATAAGAACAGGATTTAATTGGGAAACTTTTACTAAAAATGTTGATAAATTATTAATAATGGAAGATGTATATCCCAATTTCAAACATAACTTTCATTTTACATCATCTATTTTAAATATTTTTCATTTTTTTGAATTTTTGGAAGAAATGAAAAAACGAAAATATATAAAAACTGACTCTCAAATACAATTTTATCCGGTAAGATGGCCGACTTATTTTAATAGTATAAATTTTAATATGAAAAAAGAAATATTAGAATATTATACTTCTAATATTAATACAATAGAATCAATTGAATTAAAAACTCAAATTCAAAATTTTATAGATTATGTTGATAAAGTTGATATGGAACAGGATTGGCAAAGTCTTAGGAATGAGAGTGGTGTAGATATTAATGCTATATCAACTTTTAAAGATATGATGGATTTTGGTAATAAATTTAATGAGACAGAAATACCAGAAAGTTTAGTTTATTTGAAAACTATTCTAAATCAACCAAAAACTTTTATTTAAAATATTTGGTAAAGTAATAAATTTGTCGTATATTTATAGATAAACAGATAATATGGCATATTCAGAAAAAGTTTTAGACCACTACCAAAATCCTAAAAATGTAGGAACTTTGGACAAATCTAAACAAAATGTAGGAACGGGATTAGTGGGTGCACCAGAGTGTGGTGATGTAATGAGACTACAAATAGAAGTAATTGATAATATTATTGTTGATGCAAAATTTAAAACTTTTGGATGTGGTTCAGCAATCGCATCATCTTCGGTAGCAACTGAATGGTTAAAAGGTAAAACAATTGAGACAGCATTAACAATTGACAATATGGATTTGGTTGAGGAGTTAAATCTTCCACCAGTTAAAATTCACTGTTCAGTTTTAGCAGAAGATGCTATCAAATCGGCTATTAATGATTATAGAGTAAAGAACGGATTAGAGGCAATAATCTTTGACGCCTCACATGTATAAAATATGAAAAAATTACTACTTATTTTACTATTTATTCCTTTATTTGGATTATCTCAAGATAGAGTTAAATTTATAGCATCAGGTCTAACTTGTTCTATGTGCTCAAGAGCAGTTCATAAATCTTTAGAATCGGATAAAGATATAATTAAAATTGAGACTAATTTAGAAACGCAAGAATGGAATATAGAATATAAAGAAGGTACTTACACTTTTGATAAACTAAAAAGTAAGGTAGAAGGTGCAGGTTTTGGTGTAGAAATGGTTTGGTTAAATGGAGAATTAATAGTTAATAATAAAAAAAAGAAAAAATAATGAGTTTTATAATTGGAAATAGTTGTATTGATTGTATGGATACTGCATGTGCAAGTGCATGTCCGGTAGATTGTATTCACGGACCTATCGATATGGAAGGTTCGGGTGGTGAAATTGAAAGAGATGGTAGAGCAGCATTTCCCGGTGGGCAAATGTATATCAATCCTGACACCTGTATCAATTGTGGAGCATGTGTTCCAGAATGTCCTGTTAGTGCAATTTACGAAGATGAGGATTTGGCCATCAAAGCAGGTGATGAAGTATCGGTACATAAGAACTATGAATTTTTCGGACTAAAATACGCATAATGGTAACAGTATCAGAAGGTGCAGCAAAAAAACTAAATTCACTTATTGAAGAAAGTGGATTCAAAACTCCATATGTTAGAGTAGCAGTTAAAGGTGGTGGATGTAGTGGATTGTCATATGACCTTTCATTTGATACCGAACAACAGCCAGCAGATACTCTTGCAGAAAACAATGGAGTAAAAATATTAATAGACATGAAATCGTTACTTTATCTCTTTGGTACTGAATTGGATTTTTCAGACGGACTTAATGGTAAGGGTTTCCAATTTATAAACCCCAATGCATCCCGTACATGTGGGTGTGGTGAGTCATTTGCATTATAATGGATAAAAAAGATAAAAAAACAACAGGAACAGAACAAAAACTTTGGATAATCGGTGATAGTTTTACCGGATTACGCTATGGTAAAGACTCATGGCAATGGTATTTATATGAAGCATTTGCTGGAAAAAATGTATATATATCATCTAAAGGAAGTAGAGATATTCAAACTATTTTTGATATTTTTTTACAAAATATACACAAAATCAATCCAAATGATGTTGTAATTTTATTTTTACCAAGTTTAATTAGATTTAGATTGCCATTAAAAACCCCATATGTTGATGTAGAGTTATGTTCATGCACACATGACGCACATCATAATCCAAAATGCGGTTTCACTGGCAATGAACAATTTACATCAAATATTGCAACTACGGCACAAGAAATCGAAAAACAAAACAATATCACATTAGAATCACCATTAGATAAATTAGGTTTTGAAGTCTTTGACCCCCAACTATACTACAAAAATAACGTACTAAATTTTGCTAATATAACTCAAATGATTAATTCATCTCAAGCATCGGTTAACAATTGGAATATGATACTAAAATCGATACAATTATATGTTCCATTTAAATTGATATATTATAGTTGGGCAGATGAATTGGATTCTTCTATTGTAAATACCAGAGATATTATAACAAAAAATTTAAATATGTGGATTTCATTGAATGATGAATATAAAAGCTCTAATGGACAAACTGGAAAAAACGATGATTTCCATTGGAGTGCTAAAATGGACAAAGCATTCGCAGAACATATTATAAAAAAGTATCCACAATATTTCGGTTATGAGTCTAAAATCCTCTAAAGAAAACTTAAGTAAAACGGAAAAACCTACAAAATTTGAATACATATTTGAAGATGAGGATTCAAAATCTATCTGGAAGTATGATTTAAAGAAATTCAGAAATGGTCCCGTTTCAGTTGAATACTATTGGAAACCACACTACCTAAAAGAATTGGCACTCCGTCAAAAAAGAGGAAGATGATTTGGTAATATCAAAAATCTTTCGTATATTTATTTAACAACAAAAAACAGCAATTATGGCTAGTAAAAAAGAAGAACTATTTCAAACAATGAAAGAATTGTTTAGTAAGTTCGAAGAAGAACACAACAAGACAACAAAAGTATCGCAAAAAAACGCAAGAACCTTAATTGGTGACTTGAAAAAAGTGGTAACCGATTATCGTCAGGCATCAGTAGAAGATACTAAAAATAGTAATTAAAATCTACATGGTTGATTATACTAAAATCCCTCACCCAAAAAGTGGGGGTTTTTATTTGGTAATTTGAAAAACATTTCGTATATTAGAGTATTAACAAACAATTAAAAACAAAGTTATGGCAAAGTATTATTCAGTACAAGTAGCAATTGAAGTTGAGGATGCAAAAGGCAAAATCAAAAAACAAAAAGAAAATTATTTAGTAGATGCATTATCTTGCACAGAAGCAGAAGCTAAATTAGTAAACAAATTCGTAGAAGAAGCGGTGAAGCTTGAATACGAAGTAGTAAAAGTATCAGAAACAAACATCATAGAAGTATTTTAATGAAAATAGGATTTCATTATAGAACTTATGACGATATTTGTATAATTGCATACGCATTATGTGATTCAAAATTTAATCTACAAGATAGATTCGGTGATTTTACATTTTATTATAATAATGATGAATATGTATTTTCAAAAGAAATTGATATAATAAATCAATGTGATATAAAAATTTATTTATTTATTACATTTAATGAATGGAAATCATTTAAAGGATATGATAAATTAATACAAACACAAGTAACGGAAAATTATCATGTATATAATAATGAATTAAAAGAATATTTAGATGCCGGCAATATATGTTTATCATCAGCATCTATTTCATTTGAACATTCAAATTTTTATTATGACCCAATATTTAATTTAATATTTTTTTATAATTTTTATGGTTATAATTTTTTAAACTATTATAAATTTGATAAAAAAGAAAATTTATTGGGTGTATATCATAAACCAAATAGTGGTATTAATATAAATAAAAAAGATAGGAATTATTTATATTTTAAAATAAGTGATATTTTAAAAAATGATTTTAAATCATACGAATCATCCGATTATAATTTAAAATTATTACTTCAACCATATTCAACATTTGGTCATTGGGGTAATACTCATATAACATCTTATTTGGACTTTACAACAAGTGTATGTAATTTAATATTTGAAACATTACATTCAGATTCCAATCAAGAAGAGCCTAAAAATGAAATGCATGATAGAATGTATGGTAGACAATATATTACTGAAAAAACATTAAAAGCAATTGCATTTTCAGAAGAAAATATATTTTTTATATGGTATGGCCCTACTAAATTATACAAACATTTAATGGAAATGGGATTTTGGTTTTTAAATTCCGAATTTTATGATGAATCTATTGAATTACCATATGACCATGATTTTAAATCGTATTCACATATGGAACAATCTGTAATAGATGCTTCTATATATTTAAAATCATTAAAAGAAGAATATAAAACAAACACCGAAGTTCACAAATATTTAATGAAGACTTATGGCCATAAATTACAAAAAAATGTAGAATTACTTAAAGAAATTTTAAGTAGTTATTCAAAAAAAGAAAATGTTTTAAATCTAATAAAAAATGGAAACAGAAATTAAAGAACAAAAGGAATTAGTCCTCAAAAGAGTTCCACCAGGAGATAGATGGGTATTTGCAAAAGGCAATGGCCAAAACACATATCTATCTCTTACTGATGCTTTAGAAGCTTGGTATCAAGAAAATGGTGATACTAACTTTTACATTGAAGCTAGAAACGGGACCGTTGAAATTATTAGACAACAAGAAGTAGAAAAACCTGTAAGGAGATTTTCATTATATGGAGAAGACTAAAACATTAGTTATAGCAAGTGGTTATTTCAACCCTGTTCATAAAGGACATATAGACTATTTAACACAAAGTAAAGAACTTGGTGATAAACTCTTTGTAATTGTAAATAATGACGCACAAAGAGAAATGAAGGGGTCTAATCAGTTTATGAATGAAGATGAAAGAAAGCTTATTATAGAAACTTTAAAACCCGTAGATTGGGCAGTAGTTGCGATAGATAAAAAGAATAGACAGGTTGATAAATCTATTGAAATGCTACATATGTTATATAAAGATGAATTTCAAAATTTTATATTTACTAACGGGGGAGACCAAACTGAACAAACTATTGCAGAAGGTGATATGTGTAGAAAATTAGGAATTAAAATGGTATTTGGATTGGGTGATAAAATACAATCATCTTCTTGGTTGTTAAAGAAATAATAAACTATGTTATATAATCCAACAAAAGATAATTTTGAAAAGTTTATATTAGATTGGGATATAGATGCCGAATATGTTTTATTTGGTGCAAGTAAAGAATGCGTCCAATTCATTAGGAGTTTAGACTTATTAATGGATGATAGGAAATTAAAAATTAAATACATTGTAGACCACAATATAAAAGATACTACAACGGTAGATAACATAAATGAAATTAGTAAGTTTTTCAGACAATCAAAAAATATTAAAACGGATAGAACAGATTTAAAATTAATTCATATTGATGACTTTGTTGCAACCCCAAATCAAAAGGTTATTATAACAACCGATGTTTACAGACAACTTTATAAAACCTATTTAGAAAAACATAATATTCAATATACTTGGTATAAAAATATTGCATCTATCTGGCCATTCAAATATGAAAACAAAGTTCATATATTTCAAACGGATGTATTAGTTACCGAAAGATGTACATTAGCGTGTTCTCATTGTAATATGTTTATGCCACACTTTGTATCACCAGACCATAGAGATTTAGAAACAATAAAATCCGACATTGATTTATTTTTTAACAAAGTAGATTATGTTAGTGTATTTCATTTAGTAGGTGGAGAGCCATTTTTATATCCACACATAGAAGATGTTATTCGTTATGTTCTTTTGAATTATATAACAAAAATAGATAAACTAATAATCACAACCAATGGTACAATTCAACCAAAACAAAGCACATTGGACTTATTAAAAAATAGTGATGTTATTTTAAGTGTTAGTGATTATACGGACAAATTAGAAAATATAAAATCAAAAGTTTTAAAAGTAATAGAAAGTTTTAAATCTCAAAATATAAATCACTATGTTAGAACCGAAATTGAATGGTATGATTTTGGTGATTTAAGAGTTAAAAAGAATTTAGAAACGGATAAACTGACTAAACACTTTGATAATTGTACGGCTCCATTTAGAGGATTGAACGATGGTAAGTTTTATTATTGTCATCTTAACACAAGTGCAGTATTAACAAAATTATTTCCTTTAAACGATAATGATTATGTTGGGTTAAATGATGTATCAAAAGAAGATTTAATTAAATTTGACTTAGGTTATACTGATTTAGGATATATTACATTTTGTGATAATTGTAATGGATGTAATACAGGAATTAAAGTACCTGTAAGTTATGAAAAACAAGGTTTAAGAGATTTATGAAAGTAATAATTGATATAGATAATACATTGTCAATAGCCACCGATAGATTCAAAATGGCTGAAAAAGAAAACGGAAAAACCGATTGGGATTATGTGCATGCATCCGAAAATATAATAAAAGATAAACCAAACTTACCCATGATTGAATTGACAAAAAGTTATAAAGAAAATGGTTTTGAAGTTATTGTGTTAACAGGCAGACCTGAATCAACAAGAAAGGTTACTAAAGAATGGTTGCAAAAATACAACATACCATACGATAAATTATATATGAGAAGTTGGGAAGATAATTTTTTAAAAGCACCAGATTTCAAAAGAAAAATATATGAAACGGAAATAAAGGAAAATGTATTTTGCGCATACGATGATGACCAAAGAGTAATAGATATTTGGGTTACTTTAGGAATAACTTGTTTTAAAGTTTTTGTAATATAATGATACAAGTCGACAATTATACAAAATCATTAGAAGAATTGGGATATACCTACTTTGGCCCACTTATATTTAATTACTTTGATTGGTTAAAAACTGAAATTGAAGATAGTGATAAAATTTTATTTAATTCAAGAGAAGGATTATTTTTACAAGAAATCTACGAATTATTTAGAAAGAGATATGATTTACCACCATCGGTATATTTTAAAACATCACGCACATTATCAACAATAGTTTCAATTTTTAATACTGCAGATGTATTTAGAACTTTTGATTTACATAGATATAACGGAAAGTTATCTAATTTATTAAAAAATAGATTTGGTATAACTCCAGATATTAAAAATGATATAATGGTAGATAGTAACAAAAAACTACCAAATTTAGATTTATATTTAAAAGAAATAATACAAAAATCCAAAATCACAAGAGATGAGTATAGAAAATATATAACTAAAGTTATAGGAAATTCTAAAAATATATTAATGGTTGATACCGGATATCAGGGAACAACTCAATACAACATAGAAAAAACTTACGAACTAAAATTCAAAGGCCGATATATTACTTATAAAGAAAATCCATTATTAGAAGATGTTAAAGGCTTTTATGATTTTTATACTCATAAATTAAAAGATAATATAATATTTTTAGAATCGGTATTAACTGATAAAGTTGGTACTTACATTGATATTGTAAATGGAGAATTTATAACCGAACAACCTAGCCAAAATCAAAAATATTTTAATGATAAAATTGAAATAGTAAATGGAATTAAAAAATTTACATTAGATATGTTTGATTCAAATGAAATTACATCTAAAACAAATGCTGATTATATGTTTGATTTAATGTGCACGAATGGTTATATAAAAAATGAATCATTATTTAATAGTTTCTTTCATGATAATCAGTATACACGAGATATTGTAAAAAAAATAAATCTAAATCAATAATACAATATGAGTTATATTATAGGAAAAGATTGTATTGGATGTATTGATACAAGTTGTGTCAATGTATGTCCTGTTGATTGTATAAACGGCCCTATAATAATAGATGGGTTGGGTAATGAAGTAAAGGGAATGAGTGACGAAGAAAAGGTAGGAAAACAACTTTATATAAATCCCGATGTCTGCATTAACTGTGGTGCATGTATTCCTGAATGTCCTGTTGACGCAATTTACAGAGATGAAAAAGAAGCTATTTACTTTAAGGATGAAGAATCAATACACAAAAATTACGAATTTTATGGTCAAAATTTTACCAAAAAAATTTAATATATATATTTAATAACAACTAAAACAAAAACAAAATGGGACTATTCACATTTATCAAAAACCTTTTTTCAAAAGTAGAAGGTATTGAAAATCAAGTTGAATCATTTGTAGCAGAAGTTGAAACTAAAGCTCCTCAAGTAGCAGCTAAAGTTAAAACGGAAGTAACTAAAGTTAAAAACGCAACTGCAAAAGCTAAAGAAGTCGTAGCAGAAGTTGAAACCAAAGTTAAAAACGCAACTGCAAAGAAAGCAACTAAGACAACAAAAAAGTAAGTAAAGTAAATCGGAAAATAATCAAAAATGGCAAAAGCAAAAGCAGCTAGTTCCAATAAAACAACATTTGGTACAAGAAAGACTGGCCCAGGTTCTGGTATAAAGAGTTATAACAAACATAGCCCAAAACCAAAAAGATACAGAGGACAAGGTAGATAATTTTATTATGAATAAGTTATGGATTTTCGGTGATAGTTTTTCACATGGGCACGGCTTTAATGATTCCGACCCTTTCTATGAAGTTACTTTATCTGATGACATTGATAAAAGATATTGGTGTGAAATAGTAGCAGATGAATTAAATTTAGAACTACACAATCATGCCAATGTAGGTGCATCCAATGATTATATATTGGACACCATTTTAAATAATGCAGATAAAATTAGAGAAAACGATTATGTTGTAATTCAAGCTGCATATTATAGTAGATTTGATGTTCCACACAAAAGTTCATTTAGTTTTTTACATACAATCGTTAGATATGGTGATAGTAGACATATTAAAGTAAACCTAATAGGTGACGATGAAATGACCGACCACAAACACGAAACATTAGTAGACTTTGCAGTTTATTTTGCAGGACTACCGGCATACGAACACAGACAACTTAATAGATTTGAAAAGCTAATCAATTTATTAAAAACAAAAAATGTTGTATTTTGGTGTTTAAAGTCTCCAGATTCTCCAAATATACATGAAATTGAAATTATAAAAAAACCATACTTTATTAAATTCCACAACAAATACATAGGTGGAGAAGATTGTTTTAAAGAACATAAGGCAACTATTACCGATGAAAGTAATGGCAAGATGCAAGATGGACATATTGGTGTAAAAGGACAACAAATTATGTCATCAGAAATACTAAAAAAGTTTAACCAACAATATTTATAATAAATTAATTACTATGTTGTTAAAAAGAGGTGACAATGACGAAAATGTCAAACAATTACAAAAAAAATTAGGTTTAGAAGCAATTGGTAACTTTGGCCCTAAAACCGAAGATGCAGTAAAAGCATTTCAAACTAAAAATGGTTTAACTCCAGATGGTATTGTAGGAAATACTACATGGAATAAAATTATGGGAACAGAAACCGCTGAACCTGTATCCGCAGCAGTTGTTGTAGAAGCAACTAAACCAACGACAACTCCGGTTATAAGTGCAGGTGGTTTAAAGTTAGATACATTAAAAGGACACATTCCGGATAGTGTTATCGCAATGATTCCAGAAGTAGCATCTAAGTTTGAAATCAATACCCCATTAAGATTGGCCCATTTCTTAGCACAATGCGGACATGAAAGTGGTGGTTTTAAATTAACACAAGAAAACTTAAACTATTCAGCTAAAGGATTAAACGGAATATTCAAAAAGTATTTCCCAACATTAGACTCAGCAGTTCCATACGAAAGAAAACCAGAGAAAATCGCTAACAAAGTATATAGTGGTAGGATGGGTAACGGAGCAGAATCAAGTGGTGAAGGTTGGAAGTTTCATGGTAGAGGATTTATTCAATTAACAGGAAAAGAAAATTATACTGCATTCACTAAATCTATTGGTGAAGATTGTATTACAAATCCTGATTTAGTAGCAAGTAAATACGCATTAGCATCTGCAGCATGGTTCTTTAATAAAAACGGATTACATAAGATGGCCGATGGTGGTGCAAATGATGATACTGTTACAAAAATTACTAAAAGAGTAAATGGTGGCACAATTGGATTACCTGACCGCATCAAACATTTCAAAGAATATTATCATTTATTATCATAATGAATGAATTATTAGAAATAAAAGAAAGTTTTACAAAAAATGGTTATTGTCAAATTCCCATAAATTTAATTAATCCTGATTTTTATAAATTTATAGTAGAATATCTTAAATGTACAGAACAAAATAATTTAAAAAATTTATTTAACACATTTAGATTTGATTCTAATAAATTTGAAACAATGTTTAAAAATGATAAAAATAATCATTTAGAAACAAATACAGAAAAAGAAAGATTATATAGTTTATATGACGACAAAGATATCTCACAAATTTGGTTTTGGAATAACAATTGGCCAGATATTACAAAGTATTTAAATTTAGATGATAAACTATTAAAAAATATAATAGAAAGTGGTTTAAATGATATACTTAAATTTTTATATGATTTAGAAGATGGTGTTGAATTATCTCATAAAGAATTACAATTAACATATTATAACAAAGATTGTAGATTTGTACCACATACAGACGGCCCGTCAACTGGAATATTGTGTTCAATGATACTTTATTTAAATGAAGATTATAATAGAGATAATGGTGGTTTATTAGTTTTTAATGATGAATTAATTACTCCTGAATTGGGAATATGTGCAATTATGGATTTAACAAAACATGATATAAAACATGGTGTCACAAAAGTTGTTGATGGACCGGGTAGATTTGCAATTCTATCATTTCCAAAAATAAAAACAACAATTTAATTTAAAAAGTTATGAGAAATGTAGCTATCTTTTCAGGTGCATCAAATACATTTGGACTTGGATTAGAATTGGAATTTAGAGACAAATATAATGATGATAATTGGTTAAAGGAAAACGGCCTTTTTTTACCATTACCACGCGAACCGGAGGATTTAGAATATTGGAGAAAATACCGTTGGCCAAAATTAGTATCAGATGATTTAAATTTAATAGAATATAATATACACGATAAAGGCAATATTATGTTAGGTGGTAACGCGATTCAAACTATTTGGATTTTATTAAATGATAGTGAAGAGATAAAAGAATTAATGGAAAGGACAAAATATGTATTTTTAGAAATTGGATATGCAAGATGGTGGGATGTAAGCTTACATGGTTCAAATGATGGAAAAGATTATCCAAATACGATTATAGAAATAATTGATTTAATTGATAATCCAAAAAGTGATAGGGAAGTTGTTAGAAAAGCAATTGAATGGGTTGAATCACAAGATATTGATTTTATTTGGCAAAAAGCATTTGATGTATATGATAAATTAAAAAAAGAATATCCAGAAGTACAATTTATATTATTACCATGGAATGCGGATTATAGGGTTTATGGACCAGGTGCAGCCAATGATTTTTTATACCAAACAAAAAACTATGGTGGAATGCATGGATATTTAAAAGCTAATAAATTACTGATTGGTGATGTTGCAAAGGCTTATAATGGTGATTATAAATATAATTGGAAAGATGAACACCCATCTAGTTTAGGACATAGAAATGTTGCAAATATGGTTATAAATTATATAAACAAAAATGAGGCATTAGAAATTTTTGGAATAAAAAAGACATTAATTTAAAATAGTTTGGTGTATTGAAATAATTTTCGTATATTACTTATATGGAAAAATTAAAAATTACATTAAATGTTATTATTGTAACTTGTGTTATAGGATTAGCAATTTCATATCTAACACAATTGATACCAATGTTACCAAAATTGACATTCTTAGAAGCAATTGGAGTATATTGTCTTTGGACACCTATTCATCATTTTTTGAATACATTTGGAAAAGATAATATAGAATAAATACTGATTGTTGTCATTTCATTATATTTATGTTTGTAAAGTAAAATCAAACATAGATGAGGGTGAAATTATTAAAATTATCAAATAATTTAGGGGAAAAGCTGTTTTTAGGCTTTTTATATTTAGCGATTGCATGGGTAATAACTGCAGTCCTATTTGGAATTTCCATGGCAATATTGGAATTTGCTGGTAAAACGGAAACAACTAGAGATGTCACTAATTGGATTTCATGGAGAATTGATGGTACATTTAAAAATAGTCCTGAAAACATTTGGTACAATGCTAACGACCATATCTGGGTTGAAAGTGTAGAAAATAAAGTTAAAATTGGCAAGTTAGCCGGAAATAGAAAATTAGAGTTTGGTGTTAAAAATATTTTAGAAGAATATTTGCAAGAAAGAGGTTTAGACCTATCACAAGATGCAACCCAAAGATTAAAAGTTGAAATTATATTTTTAGATGTTCTTACTACAAAATCTAACATTTCAGTATTTCACAGAGGTGAGCAAGAAGTAGTAATTCGTTTAAAAGGAATATTATACAAAGATGGAAAGAAAGAAAAAGAGGTTATAGTAGAAGAAAGTTCGTCAGAAATCTCAATGTCAACTCTTATAGTAGATGAGGGTGGTAAATTTAATCAGACATCATTGAGTAACGCACT
>ENA-OSIY01001134-OSIY01001134.1-marine-metagenome-genome-assembly--contig:-NODE-1134-length-14479-cov-8.702611_pt1 | contig 14479 bp, 21 predicted proteins | sample MGYA00237884_ERZ534233 | MGnify/ENA primary metagenome ERZ534233 (study PRJEB26412, sample SAMN06343840) | marine metagenome | isolation source: estuarine water | place: USA: Columbia River Estuary... | reverse complement strand
CCACCTGGTTCTGTTCGTAATTGCTATCTGATTTGCTTGTGTATTGTTTGCTGCAAAGAACCAATTTCTTTATATATTAACAAATTCTCGCGTATCTCTCGCTTAAAATTGTTTTATCCATTATTTGTTGTGGAGATTCAATATCTCCTCCAAGTAAACTTGTCATAATCGCTGGAGAGAATCCAGATACTAGAGCAGTTCCTTGAGTATCAAATGCGACTGGTATTCCACCATTTCTGGATTGAATATTCCAATAAACAATTTGAGGTACTTTATAACCTGCATCGTTGTACATTTTCTCAATCATTTGTTGAGCGGTAGGTGTCCATTTTCCACCTTCATTTCTCCAACCTCCACCTCCGGTTGCTGCATTGAACTCCATATCCGATAGGATTAATACCTTATTTGGCATTTCGTCCTGAGACAGATTATGTTTAGTGGCTTGATCCAGGATCAATTTAAACGTCGCCTCAAGATTCGTTGACATTCCCCAATCGGAGTTTGCCATCTGTGTGTAGCGATCACTTAGGGTACCACTTAATACCTGCAATTGTGGCGTACTTGAGAATGTGATAAATGCATCTTTGAAAGGACCTTCATTTCTTTCAGAAATATAGAGACCTAACGAGATTGCAACATCCATGCAAGTTACGGTTTTACTTCCTCCGGCTGGAGAAGACATAGAACCTGAAACATCCACAACTGGCAGAATCATATCGTTTGCACCTTCCAAATAGTTTGGTAAGGCTTTCCATTGTTCGTTTGCAACAGTTTTGTTACCGTGATCTAACGACTTAGTAACATCATAAGGGTAAACTGCTCCAGCATTAATTTTAGCCTCTCCTTTTACTAGGGAAGCAATATAAGCTGAATAACTTTCGTATGCATTTTTACCAAAGGCTTTTTGATACCTAGCTGAAGCGACTGATGGTAATTTACCGAAGTCGATAGAATCCCAGTCTTTAGCACACATTTTGGTTTCAACAACATTAGTTAAACCTACAAGAGATTTACGGTATTGTTTTGGAGACATTCCAGTAAATTTGCGTAACTTTTCAGCGACTGCACCTTTACGTGGCATCCATTTTGCGCATAAACCATTTTCAGCGATTAAGGCATCTGAAATTAGGGTAAATGCATCTTTTTCAAGATAGGTTCCTACTAAGGCTAGTAAGTCATCCCAACGTCCATATTCTGAAACGTATTGTAGATTATTCTTTAAAACGAGATCGTGGTTTTCGGCTAAGTAGACTAAAATGTCTTTAAAAACTTGACGTTCTCCAGCTCCACCACGAACATCTCTAGCCCAGAATAATAATTTTAAGGCTCTTTTAGGATCTTCATTGAAAGCCTTTGAGAAAGTTGCAATTAAGCGGGTTTTATCTTGGCCACGCATTGCTCCAATATTAAAGAACAAATCAACACATGCATTTAAAGATGTTGAGTTGGTTGCCATTCCATTTTCAGTTAACTGGTCTTCTTGTCTTAATGCGTCTACGAATTTCATAATTGATTTTGTTAAATTATAAATTATACTACTTATACTAACGTTTAAATTATTGTTTCAAAACTTTTTAAAAAAAGTTTTACGCAGTAGGATCTGTGTCTAGATCTATCCAATTAGAACCTGTAAGTATTAAAAGAATCTCTTCGTGTGAGTAAGGGCCTTCTTTTGTTGTAAGAGCTTTAACGCTCTCTGGAATATAGAGTTCCGGAGTAGTTTCTACCAATGACACAGATGGTAGAGATTCTATTTGTGCTATTTGTCCATTTTCATCTAGAGCTGGTATCATTAATGCTGAATCAATAGAATTTGCAACCATCTTGCTTTCCCATTTCACGAATGATTTGGTACCATCATTAGATTTTCTAAGTGTTTCAGCTGAAGTTTGTAGTACTTCATTAAAATCGATTGTGTCAACCTCAGTAAGGCTAAAAATCATGTATTGTCTGTTTTCCATATTGTATTAAATTATTTTTTATAAACCATATCTAGTTTTATTTGCATTAAAGTTTTGTAATACTTCAGCTGCTGAGAGTGCTCTATTATAAACTCTAAATTGTGAAAAGGACCCTTTATATGGATTTCCTCCGGAGGAATATGTACTTAACCCATAACCATTGCTACCTCTGCCCATTCCGCCATTGTGAAAATTAAAACTAGAATTTCCATCTACGTATACACCATTTACGTATGTTTTTAAACTTCCGTTGATATCAGGTACAGTATCAGTAAACACCCATGTAAATAAATTCCACGCATTATTTGTCCAGGAACCCATTCCACCAGGATAATCTCCGCTAGGACTACCAGGAAAGTAGTGAGAACCCATACATGATGTATGACAATAAAACATTGGGCCATAATTACCATTAGCTCCCATAGATAAAATTCCATAAGATCCTCCTTGATCTGTGCCATTATGGTAGAACATTAATTCTAAAGTAAAATTAGAATGTCCTCCGGTTAAGGTAGTATTTCCAATCCAGTCATCAATACCATCGCAAATTATTGATTTTACTCCTGCTGTTAACCCGAATCTAGCTCCGTTGTATAAAGTAGCATGGTGACCATTACCGGTTAAATCATACCATGTTGTATTTTGCGATCTTGAACCTGTGACAAATGGAGTTACTGCAGATTGTTGTTCAATTTGAATATTTGCAATATCATAAGAGTACGGCCCGCCTGGATTAAACCAATAAGATATTGCATTACTATTTGGTGAAGTAAATTGATAACTGTATCTTTGCCAAACTCCAACTGCTCCAAGTGTAGCTCCCATTGCGTATGCAGTTGGACTAGTTTGTCCGTATGTATAGTGATAGAAATTTATACTTTGTCCAACTGCACCCGCGGTAACTGATTTTGCCCAAAACGATGCAGTAACTGTAACGTTTGGAGTAAACGCCGCATCTACACTGTACGCCATGTGATCAGCAACACCGTCTGCTCGAAACACATGTTGTCGTAGACAGTCGGTTACTGTGTGTCCGGGAACATTAAATCCGCCTGATATAACCTCTTTAACTAACCCTGAATTAGGCTGATGAGGATTTCCAAACCACTTTGTTGGAAATGAAGTTGCGTTAACCGCAACTCGCTGATCTAGATAAAAAGTGTCATGAACTTTAAATCTTCCGGTTGTAGGATTTAAATATCCTTGAGATCCGTCCTGTGAACCATTATAATCATGTAAACTAAATTGTGTATCTGAGATTTTTTTAGCAAAATATTGTTGACCTGCGTTTACTCCTCCTCCGGTTGTTTGAGGGTTAATCACATCAAAAGATCTAATTGGATGAGCACTTGATGTTGTTACGATATTATCAGAAACAGAAGAGATTGCAGGTATATCCCAGTATACTGCACAACCATTATTTCCGCAGTATTGGTTTGTATTATATGTACCCCATCCATTTCCTATTGTAGGATACGCGTTAATCGTTGGGTTAGGAATTAAATTAGTTGTTGGTTCATTATTAACAAAACTAGAAACATGTTCAGCATCAAGATTTAATATTAAGCCGTTTGTGACTATATTTTCAATTGGGCTATTTAACACTGCAATATTTGATTGACCTGCTGCCCAATTTAATGCAGCACTAGCACTAGGAGAATTAGCACCTAAAGCATTAAGTTTACCGAGTAATTGTGTATCGTTTGCCGCAGCATAAACAACAGTAGGACTGTAGATTGTGTAACCTCCAGCTGGAATACTAGCGCCATTGTAGAAACCTGTTACCGAGCTTGGGCCATCTCCAATATTATTGTCAGTTGTGTCGATTGCCCAATTACCTTTAAAGATAGAATTGGTTTCGGCTCCAGTCTTATTATATTTAAATTTATTCGGCATTATAATACTTTATAATTTTTTATCCAATTTTCGCATTCTTCGTAAGTATTTGCGCCAAACCATCGTGTTGCGCTTTCTACTTCTTCCACCATATATTTAAACGCATTTAAAATACAGTCTCCGATTTTATCAGGTTCTATTTCTATAATTCTAAAGGTCATAATCCAAATCTTGTTTTAGTTGAGTTGTAATTTTGTAATATTTCAGAGTCTGTTAAACCGCGATTATACACTCTAGCTGCAGCCACCTTGATATTAGAATGAGAAGGATCACTTATACTCCATGATCCTACAGCATCATAAAGAGATAGTCCACTGCCAAAATCACCGTTATACATCTCGACTCCATCAATCCAAATAAGATACCTATTGTCCCTTCTTACTCCTACTGCGCAATGCCATGCATCGTATGAAATACCAAAAGCCGGGTGCTGATACGTGTAAGTTGAACCTGTCCAAAATCCTATCATAGTGTATAGCCCTTGTCCTATTAAAAATGTTCTAAACCAATAAGTTCCAAAAATAGTTTGACAACATCCAGCATAAGATCCTCCGCTCGGAACATAAAACCAACATTCCATTGTATTATTATAAGCTCCTGCAGATGATACAGGTCCTATAGCTGATGAATTATTAATATAATTTATTGTGTTATTAGAATATGCGCCTGCTGGTATCGATGTATTAGTTGGATTTAAACTTAAATCATACCATGTAGTATTTTGTGTTCTTGTGCCATTTACGAATGCAGTAACATAAGATTTATATTCTACTTGAGGATTAAATAGAGTTACTTCTCCTCTTGTTGAAAGATTAATATCTAAGAAATAATAAGGTCCGTCGTATGTTGCGCGAGATGAGTAACCTCCTAATCTTCCTGATGGACTTGTTGAAGAATTAGTACCTGTTATTCCAACATCGCACCAATCAATTGATAAACTTCCATATAAATTTTCAAAATAAACACTGCATGCATAAGTTGCTCCAGCGATAAGATCAGCTTGGTTAGTATATACCCTGATAGTGCTGTCTCCACTACCGTTATTTACGAATCTAAATTTACCACCTCCTAAGTCTGTTTTAGTACATCTTCCGTAGATGTCTCCGGCACCGCTTATTAAGTTATAAGCTCCGGCACTATATAGTAAATTTACAGTTGGTTGGTTATCGACATAACTGGAAAGGTATGAAGCATCAAGATTTAATATTAATCCATCAGTTACTATATTTTCAAAATCCTTATTTAAGACAACGCAATTAGATTGAGTTGACAACCACTGTAGCGCAGCATTAACGCTACCAGTATCTCCACCTAGTTGAGCAACTTTACCAAGTAATTGAGTATCGCTTGCTGCTGTAAAAACCGTACCGTTGTTGTATATTGAATATCCTCCGGCTGGTACGTTGGCACCATGATAAAAACTTGTTACTGAACTTGGTCCACCTCCTGAATTTACTGGAGTATTATCAATCGCCCAATTGCCTTTAAAGATAGAATTAGCTTCGGCTCCAGTCTTATTATACTTGAATTTGTTTGCCATTACAATATTTTATATTCCAAATCTATTTCGTTGAGCACTGAAATTTTGTGTTACTTCATCTGCTGTAAGTGCTCTATTATATACTTTAACCACCGGTATCGATCCATTAAAAAGACTTCCAGGAGCTCCTGGTGCTCCTCTTGCTCCAATTCTTAAATCATTCGAATACACATTTCCAATGGCTCCTGATAGAGCAGCACTATATACTTCAACTCCATTAATGTATAATCTTTGATATTGTTGATCGTAAGTTAACATTGTATGATACCATTGATTTGTGTTAAACGCTGTATTTCCTACCCAAGCCCAGTTTGGTCTAAAAGCATAAGAAATATATCCACCACCGGCAGACATTTCATATTCATTTTCTTTATTGTATATTATGCTATTATGCAAACCTCCGGCCGAAGATGCTTTAAATATTGCTTCTACGCTTATGTAACCGGTAGATGGAGCTATAGAACTGCTATGAGGTATATTAATATAATCATCAACACCGTCAAATGTCCAACTTCCACCATTTCCTGTATTATACCCAACACCATTAACTAAAGTACCAGTATTGTTATTACCTGATAAATCATATGAAGTAACAGAACCACTTTCATAAGAAACTAAATTACCAGCATCTAAAGCAAGTGTTAATCCACTTGTTACAATTGGACCATTATAATAATTTTGATAAATTTCCGTTGAGGTTAATCCTCTACTATAAATTCTTGCAGTCTCGATATTACCATCAAAATTATGAGTTACGTCAACTACAGTACCTCCATATGTTCCAATATAATATGTTGCGTCTGGTATAGTTCCAGTTTGAGCCCATGATGAAATCAAAACACCGTTAACATATGCTTTAGCGGTTGCTCCATCGTATGTACCGACTAAATGAGACCATCTGTTATTTGGAACACTACCATTCCAATTGTATAGTCTAGATGCGTTTGTTTGATTAGCCCAATGCATTGCATGTGTAGATCCGCCATCGACTGAATCTATAATACCAAGATACATTGAATTGCTAGAGGAAATTGCACCACCTCTGATTGTACCACTAAGGGTACCTTTTATTGGTTTAATTAAAGATTCACATGTGATCGCAGATGTTGGTTTATTAGCAAATGTGTTTAATACACCATAGTCGTCAACACCATCAAAGGAAAGACCTTTATTTGAATCTGTAGTAACACCATTTACTAAAGTTACAGCATTACCATTACCTGATAAATCATAACATGTTGTTGTTTGCGATCTAGTACCGTTTATAAAAGGTGTTGCGGTACTGCCTGATTCTATTTGAGGCATTGTTACTTCCCAACTATGGTTATCTCCACCGTATGTACCTCCCCAAGAGATTAAGTAAAAATATACATTGCCAGGTAAGGTAACATTTACGGTTATAGTAACTCGCTGCCATATTCCTATTAAACTTTTATTTACTGCTGATGCAGTGTCTCCTGCTCCATAATTACTTACGTAAACTGCTCCTCCGGTAACTGGTGCTGCATTTCCTAGGTACTTGATCCATGCTGAGAACGTGTAAGTTCCCGCAGCACCTACATCAAAGTTTTGATATACTCCATTCCAAGAACCTCTATTAATCATTCGATATCCAGTTGTACCAAATTGAGTAGTAAATGTCCCGTCGTTTCCATTACTATAAGATGCCCAACCTCCATTAAAAGTAGCTGCATTAGTAACCTTATTAGTAGTTGGTTGACTATCGTTAAAACTAGAAACTTGTGAAGCATCGACGTTTAAGACTAGGCCACTTGTTACTATATTATCAATTGGTTTGCTTAGCACCGTCAGTGTTGATTGACCTGCTGCCCAAGTTAATGCTTGACTAGCGCCTGTTACGTTAGCACCTAAACTATTAATTTTACCAACCAGCTCGGCATCATTGTTTGCAATAAAAACTGAGGTAGGGCTGTATATTGCATATCCACCGGCTGGAATATTGGCGCCGTTGTAGAAACCAGTTGATGAACTTGGTCCACCGCCTACATTTATTGGAGTATTATCAATTGCCCAGTTTCCTTTAAAGATAGAATTAGCTTCGGCTCCGGTCTTATTGTACTTGAATTTGTTTGGCATTACAAACCGAATCTTTTCTTTTATATATTTCTTTAAATCAATTAACTATTTCATGAGTTTTGATTTTATACTTCTTTTTATAAAAGGCAATTAGGGTTTCTCCGCCAATACCGACCTCATCAAAGACATAAGCATAGGGTAATAATGGTTTCCGTTTTTCTGTAGAAATAATATCATCTACTAGATGATTCATAAATACTACCATTTTCGCAGTTTTCGCTCTTTCAGAAACTCGATAAACTACTATTACCGGAATTTTATTACCCTTCTTATCGTCAGGATTAGTCATTGTTTTCTACTATTTTTTGACCGATCGATTCTGCGATAAGAGACTTACCACGTCGAATACGGTTTTTAATAGTTTGTAGAGGCAATTTGTACTTATCGGCTAGGTCTTCGTATTTAACCTTGTTGATTAAACGATCGACTACGATATCGCGGTAGATTGGTTTTAATTGTTCCATTGCTCTTAGGCAAGATTCATAACGAGCTTGTAATTCGTTATCTTCTTCCCATAAGTCCATTTCAGTTTTAAAATCCATGTCTTCAACTAGGGATCCGATCGTTTCGATTGCGACAGTACCACCATCATTAACTTCTAAACCATACTCTTGAAGACGAGTTAGAGAAGTTTTCTTATTACGTTCGTTGATGAATCCTAAGCACTCATTAAAAGCGATACGATATAACCAAGTTGTGATTTGATACTGTGGATCGTATTGATCGATTTTAGTCCACATTTTAGTCAAAGTATTAACTAAAATATCTTCAGTTGCTTCAGCATCTTTAACGATTTTACCAATATAAGATCTAAGACCTGGTTTAACTTTGCGATAAAGGGTTGTGTAATCTTTTTCAGAACGAGTTTCTAAAAAGTTTTCTGTTAATTCTCTGTAATTTGGTTTTGCGATCTTAGTCATATATGTATGTTTTAATTAATGATATGTAAATATAAACAAAATTTTTCAAACGGTAAAACTTTTTTCACTTTATTTTAAAAAAGTTATTAACATTTGTCTAAGTAGTTATGTCTCAATGTCATTAAATAAATCCATAATAGAATCTAAAGATTTGGGTTTGTATCCCCAGAAGTCGCAAGCGACGTTGACCATTTTTTTCTTGTGGTCAGTTTTGTATTTTTTATTCGGGAAACCAAAGAAATGGTAATACCCTTTTGATTTGCCTGGCCATTCATGCATTGGCCAATATGAAATTGCAATCTTTTCGGTTGGAGAAGAGAATAGGGGTTCTACCAATCCGCAATCTTTCGGCATAACTTTACGTTTGCTTAAATCTCGAATAGCCGAATCATGTTCTCCTTCTACTAGGACAATAGTTCCATTTAGTCGCTTTAACATGTCTTCGGCAGTTGTTGGATCCCATGCGAAATTTCCAAGAACGTAAACAATATCATCTTTTTCTACAGTCGAATTCCATGATTCCTCTAGGGAGAGGTTCATGTCTTCAACATTCTCAAAAGGACGTTGAAAATCACGGATTGCGCTTGGTCGGCCAAACTGCTGATTTGCTGTAAAATAGATTTTTTGCATATTATACTACTATGAATTTTATATTGAAATTATTCCATAAATCTTCTAAGAATTTCTCTTCAGAAATACCAGATTTTGCATTCTTAATTCTGCCATCATCTGAACAGTCAATGAACATATAAATAATGAAATCATAAACTGTTGAATAAATTAAACTTTGGCCAAAACCAGCTCTTAAATCAGCTCCTTTTTCTCCTCGTTTAAATTCAATTGCAATTTTGATTCCACCATGTTCGACTGCCATGTCTGGACGATTTGAAGTTCCCATAAATACCATATTGTGCATAATAGTATTAATGTTACCTTCCCATCTGATAATTGATTTTGCCTTTTCTTTTGCAAGGGCATAATCCATATCCTTCTTTTCAGCCAACCACTTACCTAAGCATTCCACTAGGTGGGGGTAGATAAATTGTTTAATTTTATCTTCTGACTGCTTTTTATAATTAATAGTTCCGAAGACATCTTGTGTAGAGATGCCTTCGGAAATTATATCAACTAATTCTATTCTGTTCTTGGACTTACTTGCTAGTTTCATTTGCTAATTCTTGTTCTGCTGGAACGGAATTAGATGTTGTTTCAACTGGAATTCCGAATTCAGTGATACGTTTGTCTAAATCTCCTAATTCAGCGTGAAGTGCCTGTACTTGTTTATTGTCTTCTGCCATTTGGCGCATAGCATCTGAAATTTGAGCACCGATATTCGTTAATAATTTGATGTAGTTGCGAGCTGATTCGATACCAGAACTTTGTACTCCTAAAAGAGATTGGTACAATGTATTTAGGTCGATTGCTCTAAGATTGATAATTGAATCTGTACCTGCTTCTAATTCGCGTTTCTCTTGTCTTGCAAGAGCTACTTCAGCATTAATACGTTGCTTTTCAGTTTTTAAACTATCTGAAAGATTTACTAGGAGAGCAGCATTTTTAGTACTCCATGCAACGTCATCATTAAGATGTTTCATTACACGAGTAAGATTTGCCATACTTTCGAAATCTACTGCGAATTGTTTTTCTGATAATTCAACTTGTAAGCTTGATACTTTAGTCTCTAATTCGTTACGAAGTGCTACTAACTCTTCAACGTTTCCTTTATTTTTCTTCATTTGTAAGTTGTTTAGGTATTATATATTAAAAATTTGGATTGTTTATCCGGCAGTCAAAGTTTGTAAAACTTTCATACTGTTTTTCATCGGCTTCGATTCGGCGTTCCCATGGGTCATGAGAATCTCCACGTCCTGCTAAGCGTTCTGCTCTTACGTCAAATGGTATATCTAAGTAAATTACAAAACATCTTTGTCGATATTCTGCTGGTAACATTGCTAGGCCTTCAACATTTAAAATCATTGAATCGCAACGTTCAAATTCGTCTTTATGAATACCATAATAGAATCCGACAAACTCTTGCCATTCAACTAACTGATCACTGGCGATCATTGTCTTGAACTGCTCTACGGTAATGAAATGATAATCAACTCCATCGACTTCTCCTTTCCTAGGTGGCCGGGTTGTATGTGAGACACCAGATTTAAAGCCTTTGTCTGCTAATATTTTGCGGAAATAATCTTTGCCTGATGCGGCCTTTCCGACGATTACAATTTTACTGTCCATGCTTCTTATATTTTTTATTTTAGTCTTGTTTCATATGCCATTGGGCTAGGCATTCCGCTGTAATGGCACCATGTTTCTTCATTGATTTGCTGCCATTTTGGATTGTACCAGAATCTACGGCCTTTTCCATTATTGTCTATCATTGTTGCCATTCCAGGATTTCCATAACATTGCATAAATTCTTTCCAGCCAAATTTAACATCTTCAAGAGTTTCAAATTGAAATGGATTCTTCCAATCTTTTAATTCTCCACCACCTAACAAATACGCAGTTTCTGGAATGGTACGACAAAGACTATAAATACCAGTATGTTTGGTTAAAGCCTCTCTTGCCGACATAAAGGGATTAATATCCATTCGGTATAAGATTTCGGCTCTAAGATAATTGCCAATTCCATTAAACCATTTTTGATTCATTAGCACTTCACAAATTGGCTTATCAAAATCTTTTTTATGTAGATTATTCTTGATATTGCGGATAAAATCTTGGAATTGCAGGGTTGGATCTGGACCCCTGTTATCTGACCATCCTTCAACTAGTTTCCATTTGCCAAAACGACGAACATCTACAAAATCAAGTGAACCATTTTCAGACTGAAATCTTAAATGTGAATGTTTTGATAGGACTCCGGTATCGACCCATTTAAAATAGCCAGACATTCCCATCGTCATTAATAATTTAACCTGATGTGGTGAATTAACTTGAGTTAAAGTTAACAATATTTCCTTGCCACGACTTTCAGCAGCAATTGTAAAACCACTAAATGGAATTTCAACTTCCTTGCCCTTGTGAACTGGATTCTTTTTTATGGCTGTAAAAACTCGGTTTTGCGACTCTTGATTAATATAGTCGGCGGTTAGTCTAAGTTCTGCTAATTCTGGCATAGTTGTGTATTAATCGTATACGTGAGGTGTTTCTTTTGGTTTCCACCAATCTTCTAGGGTAGCAGTCATGATATTCTTTTCTGCATATACTTTTTCGGCGCAAGGTTTACAAAACGTAGAAATCCAGCCTCGAGTATGGCCAATCTGCTCTGTAGTTCCACACATTTCGCATGTACCATAAGATTCTCCTTCAGCCTTTTGAATTATCTTCCAGATTTCTTCGCTACCTGAACCAATATAGAATCTTAATCCACCAAATTTCTCTTTTGACTGATGAAGGTCTCCATCCCATCCAGCTGCTAAACAATCTTTGATTAATTGAGCAGTTAAGGCAAACCAACCTTCTTCAAACGAAAAGAAATAAGATGAGTCTATTTTTGTACCTTTCCAATTCTTAATTTCTACTTCATTCTGTAGAAATAAGTCGAACTCTTCTCTTGTCATACTGAATTATTTAATATTAACTTATACTGCTCAGCACTAATTTGTTTATTCCTGAATGTGATTTTCTTCATTGTAATAGCGCGTTCATATATTCTATCAATAACTAATTGATTAGCCTCTGTTGTCCCTAACCACTCGTGGTAGAGTTCAAATCGACCATTTAAACGTCCATCGTCCCATTCAATATTAGCCGCATATTCTCGGTTTAAGAGTTCCTGTCGGAGTTGGCTAAATCGATGATGGATATACTTTAACTTATTATAAAAGAATTTAACATGTCCAGTTCCTAGGGTAAAGTTCTGTGGTAACTTTGACGGATCAACTGGATTCTTTGTGGCCAACGCCGTAGTTCTTAATATCTCTCGATATTCGGCTACTAGATGTTGGTCGCAAAGAGCGGCTGGTGGAATTGTGCCGTTGATTCTAGTCATTAGATTTTACCTAGAGTTCTACGATAATTTGTAGCTCCACGGTAGATAATTTCCATTCTTTTTTCTGGATCCATTTCTAGGATACGTTCAGTTTTTGTAGAAGTATAAACGTTACCATTCCAATTAGTATACTCTGTTGGAACCTGTCTGGTTTTATTCAATTGGTAAACTGTGTTGATGACATTACCTCTCCAATTTTTAGCAGAATATTTACGACGAACATAGCCACTTTCATAGCTCATATAATCGCAATTTGCAATTGGGTCGTGGAAACATACGGTACCGTTATCGGCTTGACGTTGACTTGTTACTTCAAATAGTCTAAGTGATTGTGCTTTGTTCATGATATTTTATTTTTCGTTAATAATTACTTGACCTTCCATTACTCCGTAACCTGATTTTTCAGTGAAATAATAAGTAGTTGCTTTAGTGGTATCTTTTTTGGTTAAAATCCAAAGATTTGAACCATCTTTACCTTTCCAAGTAACGTTTACTAAACGACTACCGGGTTCTAAGTTAATAACTTCTGTTCCTCCAAAATTTCTTGCTCTTGAGTTTTCAGTACAAGATGCTAATGAGATAGCTGCAATTGCGATAATAAATAATTTTTTCATTGTATAAGTTTTAATTTGTTATATGTAAATATAAACAATCTTTTTGAATCGGTAAAATTTATTTCAAAAAAGTTATTAACATTATGCTAATTTAAAATTCTTTAAGAATTCTCTTAAGAAGATAATTTGATCTGCTTCCTTTTCAGTTTTGGCAAATTTTGTCTTCCAATCATAATAAGCTTCTGCTGTCTCAGGACCTTCAAAATCTGGCCAATTTACCTTATCAAAAACTCGGTCATCAACTATAAAAACTACCGCTGTCATTTGGTCTCCCAAGTCTGGTTCATGGAATTCTCCAACTTTAATACCGCGATCGGTCAATTCAAAATAGTTTTGTTGAAGAGTTCCCAATCTCATGTTATTATCATTGGTTGTTCCGCCATTTAAGATAATAAATGTCTTGTCTCTTCTCGCCCATTCTTGGTATTCTTTAGTTTCAAAGAAATCAAGACCATATTCGACAACAGCATGGCCAAATTGGATACCTTGTTGAATTGGGCTCAAATTGTACGGAACCAAGCCATACATTCGATACTCTCTAAATAAACTTTTAAAGTCTTCCATTTACTCCTCCTTTTTTGTGGTTTCTTCTAATTCAATTTCCTGTAATTCATACCTTGAACCCATGATTGGATCGTGGACTAGTACAATAACTTCTTGTACTTCTTTTTCTGCTGATTTTTCTTTTTTAGCCATTTTATATTAATTTTAAGTGGGTTAATTCTTCGACTGCGGCATCAAATGCTTCTTGCCATGTGCGGTATAAATACCATACTCTAACTTTAATTGGTTCGTAATTTCCAAAGTGTTCATATTTGTATATGTCAAATGCGAATTTAGGAGCGGTTGTCTTGTCTAGTGATATTTCAACTACAAATCCTAGGGTTGCTAATGAATCTATTGTATGCATTAGCTTCGGTATCTTAATTCTTTTTGACGGTAAACACTTAAGACTGAACCTTGGCCATGTGTCATTGCGAATTGATAACCATAATAGTCATAAATTGCTGACGGAAAGTTCTCTGTTAAGCCATCTAGTGGCTCAATTTCAACTCCTTTTAAGGATGCAATTTCCCACATTAAATTCATGATATGCAAAGGGCGATCAGTGTAGGTGTCATAGTGTCGTTGATCTGATCTTTCTTGCTTAACAAAAATATCAATCATCAAATAATCAAATGTAGAATCATCACAAACTCCGTACCGTTCTAGTAACTTCTCTGCTCGACCAATTAGGATCTGTTCACGCTCATATAATTTATGAAAGTAATCAACCATTGACTTTTCTCCTTCAGGAGTTTCTAGAAATTCTAATAATTTTTTTGCTCCGTCCATGTCTTATTTGTTAATGATTACTGTGAATTTTTTATCTGATCCTAAGATTAAATCATCGACATAAGCTTGGGCTGCTTCTGTTGAATCAAAGTTAACACCAAAGGATTGTTTATATC
>ENA-OSIY01001133-OSIY01001133.1-marine-metagenome-genome-assembly--contig:-NODE-1133-length-14487-cov-13.051353_pt1 | contig 14487 bp, 17 predicted proteins | sample MGYA00237884_ERZ534233 | MGnify/ENA primary metagenome ERZ534233 (study PRJEB26412, sample SAMN06343840) | marine metagenome | isolation source: estuarine water | place: USA: Columbia River Estuary... | reverse complement strand
TCAGTTGCGGCGGCACGTCCGGCCACTTCATTACGACTGGCGCTGTCGTGCAAGCTGACAGTAGACTTAGGCAAGCTACAACTAGCATCCAATTGCTTACCTGCAACTTCTTTGATAATTTCTCTGTTGACATAGACATTTTCCTTAATGACTTTAACCTTTGTAACTACCTTTGTTTCTATAACTGTGTTAACCTGTTGCGATTTTTCTTCTGCAATCTTAACTTTAGCTTCTAATTCTGCTACTCGAGCAAGCCATGCAGATTGTACATTATGTCCGCCAAACAAGTATGATCCTATTACTAACAGTACTACGCCCACTAGTTCTGCGGGCAGCTTGTACTGCCCCATCATGGGAATCCACTTTACAAGTTTACTGGCAATGTAAAGGCTAACACCTGCTATTGTGAATATGTAGTAAATCCAAACAAAAAGACTATCTGGGATAAGACTTAACATCCATCCAAATTGGCTCATTAAACTTTCTCCAACACCACTGCATATCCGTCATTCTCAAATACAAAAGATGAACCAATTTTAGTAATATTATAGTTACCAACATACTTTGTGTAGTACAATATTTCACTCATTGCACTACCTTCTAACATAATAGGGCCTTGGATATTGTTGTATATTTCTTCAGTACGGCCAAAATCTTTAATACGCAAACGCAACGGGCCTGAAAATTTCTTCTGGAATACTATGTCCTCGTGGTCTACACTAACACTTTCTAAATAGCTACGTCCAAAGAAGTTACCAAAGTTATTCATTACATTTTCTTGTATAGTGATCTCATAGTCATCTTTAGTCTTTGGAATTGTTTCGTTGAGATTTGATTCGTCGGCATCGATGCTGTGAAAGCTCTTATGATATCTAAATTTAAAGTTTTCAACTTCTGCAAGTTGGCGTACTCCATTTAGTAATTCTAAAATTTGTTCACTGATACGACGATTACGTTCAATTTCAACAAACACTTTATACTTGCCATCACTAAGTTCTCCGGGGCTTGCATCTGCGTCTAGAACAAAATCATAACCGCTTTCCATAAACTCAACTAGATCATCTGCAGGTTTTTGACTACCTACAGTAAATGCTAAGACTACAATATCTTTATCTTCGCCCATTTTACTAGAATAGCTGTCAACTTCAAAAATATTATCCACTAACATTTTTAAGTCGCCTGCTAATAGGCCTTCATTAAACTTGTGCATTAACATCTCCTCCTGCTGGTGCTGCTGGTGCAGGTATTGGCGGCGCTGCTAGAGCAGCCACATCAGCTGCTTGTGCCGGAGCACTATCTACGTTTGCATTTCGTCCAATGCCCATACTTTCCTTCATCTTAGTCATGTATCCGTTGTAAATATCTTCAACTAGCGTCTTGGGCATTGTAATTTCTACAAGCCATACAGGTTTGCGGTCTAGTTTACCTTTACGTGTGCCTGGTCTAAAATCATCAGGGGTTTTAACTTTCCGTGGCTCTAGCAAATGTGTTTGTTCATAAGTTACTTTGCAGCCATAGTCTAGCAATCTCTTGCCTGCCATAGGATCGGGCATCTTATCCTTTGGCCACATAAAACTACAAGTAATCCAGTGACGGTCAACTTTAGGACCTTCTGCTAATTCGCCGTCTTGCCAGTTTTTATATACGTACATATTCATTTCATCTAGAACTCTTTCGAAATCTTTAAGAGTTGATAGACTGCTGTTAGTACTGTAAATTGTTTCTACGTTTTTAATAACGTCAAGTATATCGCGCATATTGGTTCCCAGGGTGTTCTATACTTATTTAGCTGGGTTTAAATCATATCACGTCAGTTTATCTTAGTCCAAAAGGTATAAGTAAGAGTGTAGGACCTATGTAGTTACTGGGCGGTCACTACAAGTCCTACTATAACCAAAAGTGGGAGATAAACTTAATGAGTAAAAACACAAGAGTGAAAAAACGTTTTACTTCAGATGTGAATGTAATTGACTTTCATGCACACATACCTGCAAAAAAGCAGCGTGTAACGCTGTTGCCTCGCAATAAAAACCAAGAAACTTATCTTTTTAAACTTCAAGACGATCGTAAAAATATTGTTTTTGCAATCGGTCCTGCAGGTACGGGTAAGACTTTGTTGGCTGTGCAAAATGGTATTAAACTTTATCAAGAAGGTAAAGTTGACAAAATTATAGTCACAAGACCCGCCGTTTCCGTAGATGAAGATTTAGGATTCTTACCAGGTACGCTAAATGAAAAGATGGCACCATGGACAAGACCAATCTTCGATGTATTAGGAGAATATTACCAACAAAAAGATATAGCAGAAATGCTGGAGGAAGGAGTTATCGAAATAAGCCCACTTGCATATATGCGCGGCCGTACGTTTAAGAATGCTTACATTATTGCGGACGAAATGCAAAATGCCACACAAAACCAAATGAAGATGTTACTAACCCGGTTAGGTGAGAATTCTAAGATGGTGGTAACAGGAGATTTGAATCAAGCAGATAGATTGAGAGACAACGGTCTATTAGACTTTGTGGGAAAGATTGAAGGCAAACGACTATCACATATAGACGTTGTTCAGTTTGATCATAAAGACATTGAAAGACACGATGCCGTACGGGAGGTACTAGAAGTTTACGGTGATGATTAAAAAAGGACCTTCGGGTCCTTTTTTATACTTGTTCTACTTTAACGCCTGACTTTGTGAGGAATTGTATTCCATCTTCGCTACGATAAGAGTCGCGGTAAAACACACTAGTAATACCAGATTGAAAAATAAGTTTGGCACAATCCAAACAAGGGGCGTGAGTAATAAACATAGTAGCATCAGCACCAGTCTCAGTACTTTTAGCCAACTTAGCGATTGCGTTTGTTTCTGCATGTAACACCTCTGGTTTTGATTTAAGTTTAACTCTATGGATGGCACCTTCGAATCCAGAATACATTTCTACAGTTTCATCTTCGCAGTTGTTGTCCCAACCTGCGGGCATACCATTGTAGCCGATACTAATAATTCTATCATCCTTGACCACAATAGCACCAACATGTAGTCGTCTAGCATAACTGAGCTCTGCAAACGTTTCCGCAGTTTTCATATATGCATCAATTAGACGTTGTTTCATTCTTCTAGCAAGTCTAATTTATTAGGCTTGTCTTTCCATTCTTCAGAATCGAGCAATGCCGGCTTCTTTTTAGTAATAACCGGCCATTTGTTGCTAAGTCTAGTATTAATTTCTAACCATAACGGAATGTTAGTATTGGTATCGTTGTCTGCTACAATTGCGTCAACTGGACATTCGGGAATACATACTCCACAATCAATACATTCGTCTGGATTAATTACTAGAAAATTTGGACCTTCATAAAAGCAGTCAACTGGACATACTGATACGCAATCAGTATGCTTACATTTGATGCAATTTTCGGTAACAAGGTGCGTCATTGTACGTGGCTCAGTCTAATTAGGCAAGCGGCAAGGTTAATTTCTGGGTCAATGACTAGCGTATGATCTACGAGTCCTTGTTTAATAATAAGGATTGCTTTTTCTTGTAGTGATTCTGTACCAAAGATTTCAATGTTGTCATACAACCAACGATAGATTTCTTCCATCTCTTCTGGCCTAGCTTGACTACACACTAATTTACGTGCTTCGCTGATCTTGCCTTTCTTAAAAAGTTCAACCATTTCAATCTTATAGTCTTGTTCTCCAGTATCTCCCTTCTCCGGAGTATGCAATGACCCATTTAGGCTGTTCATTTGTACAGTATTAATACATTTACGTAGATCCGGATAGGTTGCTTTGACAAACGTGTCAAGGGTGTCTAGATCAAATTCTACTTTCTCTTCCATAAGAATAGTAGCAATACGGGCAGTAAACTCAGCAATGTCAACTTTCTCAATATGAAAACCTTGACATCTAGAATGAATAGCAGGGATAATGCGGTTAGGATAGTTACAAGTAAGTACAAATCTAGCAGTAGTATGATATTCTTCCATAACACCACGTAATGCCGCTTGTGCGTTTGGACTCAAGTAATCAGCTTCATCTAGTAGCACTACTTTAAAGTCACCGAACGGAATCATCTGTACAAAGTTTACAATCTTGTAGCGGATGTCGTCTACAGAGTTAGTACGTGAGCCGTTAATTTCTAAAATATCAAGATCGTTAATATCAAGTTCTTTAAACAATATCTTGGCTAAGGTTGTCTTACCAATGCCAGCATTACCGCTAAACAGCAAGTGCGGAATGGTCTTTTGTTTGATCCATGCTTCTACTTGAGTCTTTTGATGATTGTCACGGAACACATATCCGTCGACGGTGCTTGGGCGATATTTTTCTGTCCAGAGATCGTTCATAAGTTAATTCCGGCGTAGTTATTAATTTGTTGTAATTTTGTCATATTCATCTTTAAAAATTGGAAAAATTATATTATTTCGATCAGCAAATGGGGTCGGGGGAGTTCCACTAAAAATATAACCCACAGTAACCCGAGGCTCTATGTTAATAGGAGGCAATCCTCTATGTAGCAATCTACTAGGAAATAAAACACATCTGTTATCTTTATAGTCTACTTCATGTATTTTAGTACCACCGTGCTCCGGCATTTCAGTCCAGAAATCTATTCCAGAGTCACCTGCAATTAGATGTATCATAGTCCATGCTGGAGCAAGCGGATTACAATCTACATGAAGACCACCATTTAAGGTCTTTGTACTAATATTTAATTGACATTGGCTTAACCTAATGTTGGTTACATTACCTAATCTAGATTTGTTATGTTCAAATACAGAAAAAACAGATTTAAAAAACCACGGTACGTTTGCTAACTCGTACTTTGGCCATACTTTACTAAACAGAGAATGCCCTTGGTACGGCCCAAGGCCTTGATGTCCATAGGTAACGGGAATCGATGAGATATTGTTTAGTACTTCACTGTACAACCAATCTGGTACAATATCATCAAATACAAAAATATCGTTCATTGTGGAGCCTTGTATATTTTCTTTAATTCAAATTCAGAATATAATGCAGTAATAATTTTTTGAACTGCACAATCTACTATACTTTTATCGTAAGTAGTATATACGCAATGTTGCGTAGGTGCTGTTTCAATTACATCTATGGCCTCACGTAGCAATAGCTCAGCAAATTTCTCTTGCTCAAACTGCGCATATGGCGAATAACATTCTATTATTAACTTTTTAATTCGTTCGTTCACACTAACTCCTCAACTACCCCGAGGATTTCGGCTAAGATGAACAAAATACCTGCAGTAAACAAGTCACCACGTATTAATCTAACACCTGCACCAATACGCAATGCACTCTTTACAATACTAACATAAAAATGTCCCTTGCTAGTATCTTTAGGTTGTATTTCCATATAATATCCTTTTTGTTTATTATAAAGGAAAAGAAAGGGCCTGTCAAGGCCCTTTGAGTTATTTAGGCAAATATTGCCCTAACTCCGGAGGCATCCACCCTACGGGTTTCAATACCTTACCGTCTTCACGCTTGCGAACCTTGCCGGTCTCTGAATCAATTTTAGCAAAGTTAGTTTTCATAACTTCCTTCCATGCACCTTCACCATCTGCACCCATACTGTGGATAGTGCCAATAGTAACAACTAATATATCAATTAGTGCATCAAGTGCTTCGACATTGTCATTCATGTCACAGGCATGTTTGTATTCTTTAAACTCTTCTTCAATAAGTTTTGAGTACAGCGCAAACTGCGTTAGATTGATCTCACCTACTGTTTGATCGCAGGCCCGCATAAATTTTTCTTGGTCACGAAATGGATTCATTTTATCTTTCTTATTATAAGTTATTAAACAATACATCCTCAGGTGGAGTATCGGATGATAACAGAATATCCTTATTGTCAACTAATCGAATAATGATTTCAGCGCCAGTCTCGTCTTCTATAGTAACACCTCGAGACCAACGTCCGTGATCTACATAAATCCATTCGCCAACTTTAACATCTTCTTGCTCAGGGCCAACTGCAAATACACATCCCCATCGTGGCTTAATACCAGACGATTTTCCGTTACCTGATAATACTACAATACCTGATTGAGTTTTTTCATCACCAAACTCCATATCCGAAATTAGTACACGATCTCGGATAGGTTTAATCTTACCACGCACTACATTGAGACTCATTTCTCCTCCGAGTCAAAGTCTTCAAATTTTGAATCTGGTGCATTGTTTACTGGAGCAGTTGGCGCAACAGTTTTAGCTGGTCTTGCTGCCTTAGTAGGCACTGCGTCAGCATGAGTATGATATTCAGTCATTACATCTTCACGCTTTTTAATGATTTTACCCCCGGGTCCTAATTCATCGCCCCGGGCATTAACTTTAACATTACCTACCGCCAAAGTCATTTCATTTTTAATACGTAATTTGTCAAGGTCAATTTCTTTGCCTTGCATTGTTCTATAAACACTATTTGCCATTGTTATCTCCTAACATTATATAAGTACTTATCTCAAGAATTCATGCCAGTCTAAATTATATTTCATGCTGTCAATTCTATGAACACCAATTAAGTATAACACATAACTGGCTACACTACTGCCTCGTCCAACGCCCCATACTACATTATTGGCTCTAAGCGTATCTACTAGATATTTTAAATAAAACAGCAAATCCATCATTCCGTGCTGTATAAATGCTTCTAGTTCTTCACTTACTCTATTAGTTTGTTCTTCAGTAGAGCACATTCCGTAGAGCATTTCTACTAAATTTGGACAGTAATCACCGGGCATGTTCCAATTAGATTGGCAAGCTCGATCGTAGTCTGCTATGTCAAAATGAGGTTCGTACGGAGGAACAAATCTAAAACCAATTTGTTTTTCTAATTCTTTTACAGCATCGGTACGTTCAACAATCATAGTATCGTTGACATTAAATTGATGTCCTTTATAAATGGCATCAAATAAATCTTGTTCTGAAAATATGGGATTGCTATATTTGTCTGAGCGCATACAGACATTTTACTTGACATTGATCAGTTTGTCAAGTCCTTTATCTCTATTTTGGTATTGTTGCTGCCAGACTTTTGCCCGTCTGCTTCGTAGTTCTTCGTTGTACAATTCTAAGAACATAGATATTTGATTTTGCAAAGCAGGGTTGCTACTTTGCCAATATTTTTTTCCAAGCTCAGACACACGAGATTCGATCTCAGCATCTTTTAATTGTGAAAAGTCTTCAGCTAATGGATGCATTAGGCAAACTCGCCAATATATCTAATATACATTTTACTGCCGCTACCATAGTCATATTTCCAGGCTTCAACAATGACTGTTTTTCCGGCCGGAACTATAATTGCATGAGTGGTAAATTTACCACTGTCATCGTCTGATACAGTGGCTAATGCGTTGGTTGCAAATGTAATAGTGCGCGGAGAAAGTCCATTGTTTTCTAAATGTATACGCACTTTGGCAAACCGATTGTCTAATATTGGCCAATTAGTTAGTTCTAGGGTAGCATTGGCTTCAATAGTGATTCTATGGTATTCGCCGGCTGATACTTGAACAGTTACTGTAGCTCCGGGTGTAGGAGACCCTACACTAATTATCGTAGCAACTGCGCCATATAGTTTATTAGTTACTGCGTTCTGGATAATACTTCCAGCAAAGTCATTTGTAGTATCCAGTTTAGCTGTGTTTAGTTGTAAAGCTGAAATCTCAGTTGCAGCTTGAGCCAATCCAGTTTTAGTAACTTGGAAGTTATCTCTAAATCCTTGACTGTTATTGTCTTGTCCCGCTACTGGAAAAGCAGCGTCTATGGTTGATGATACTATTGCACTTGTCATGTTATTATGGTCCTGTCGTTTCTAAATACGATGTATTTATCAGTGGTATCGCCGGTCACAGAATCTATTGTGTACCGATCAATCACATAGTCAATTTTATTAAAGCTAAAGTCTGGTGTTGTTTTTAGATAGTTCTTAATATTAAGCATGATATCATCTCCACGCCCAACTTTACAGAAACACAAAGGAATGGCACTAACAAAGCCCAATTCTTGCACACTACCGTCTTGGATAGTACGCATCCATAACGGCATATAATTTCGATCATGCAATCCTAACTGTTCAATTCGTCTGCGCCATAATGAGATGCTTGCTGGCTGTCGAAATTCTCCGTCCGGGTATACATCACTGCGGTCCGCAGTAACTGAATAAGGTTGCGGCCTGCCCCAAAATCTTGTGGGTGTATTGAATGGCCCGTTAAAATAAATGTTTGTTTGATCTACGGTAGTTAGTATTGGATCTATAGGCCCTGCCTCTGCTAAGTCCAACGTCTTATTACCTATTTCAAGCGGATCAATAACATCAAGATAAATTACTTCATATAACACGTTATTAGTGCCTGTAATCTTTGCTTGTGCTTTTTTAACATCACCAATTTTAAAACGTTTCTTACGGTGATTTTGCCCAACTACTGAAACTACCTGCGCCGCTGTTTTAGTCTCAATCCCGGAATACACAATCATTCTTAAATCATTTTGAATTCCAAAATTACTATCACTGGGTCTATAAATTGCAGTAGCATCAAAAATATTACTATTTCTAATAAATGTTTTAAACAACTCTCGTTGATCCAACTTAAGATATGGTTTTGCAGTTATATTACTGTATAACCTATTATTGGGAGTAGTAATAGTTAGACTAAATGTTCTTGATATTGCACTGTATCCTAATATATCTCGAGCTTCTACAGTAAAGGAGTAAACTCGATCGAAGGTAGTTGTGCCTGCATCTAAACTAAAATTACTGGCATCAAAAGTAATTAACCCTTGGTCACCAGTTAAATTAAATTGGGTAACTTTTCCAGTTATCTCACCATCTAACTCAAGGGTTAGACCTGGAGGTAATGTTCCCGATGTTTTTACATATAAGATAACAGATTCGGTAATTGTGCTTGATGCTGTAACTGATAACATACTGATTAAATTAGCTTCGATATTGCCCAAGTTAGACCCGGTGACCCACCCCATTACACTTTCAACTTCACCCAATACTTGTACAGTAAATGTACGGTTGCTTGTGGCAGTTTCTGCGCGATCACTTAGTCTCATTGCAGTAACAGTAAAATGGTAAGTTTTAGTAATTGCTGGTTGGTACGGAACAACTCCAAATATTTCAGCAGTTCCCTGATCGAATTGCATACCTGGCGGAAGTTCTTGTAGTTGCCAAAATGCAGTATTAAAGCTAGTAGACGATGTATGCAGAGTTAAGCATAGATATGTTTTAGACAGGTATAATACTAGTTCATTAATTTTGTAATTAGTACTTTGTGCCCATTGTTTACTTGCTCCTAGGCTGTAGACAATCGGACCAAGATCTAAATCTTCATATGTATCTAATCTTATAGTTTGATAATTGTTTGCCCTACGTACTCCAAGGTTAGCAGGAGTAACCCAGATTGGCGCACGTACATAAGTTGCATCAACCATGAATGATCCCGAACCGGCAGTGGTAACAGTATTGTCTGCTCTAAAGTAGTCATCTCCGACTACATATATTTTAAATTTTCGTTTTACTTCGGTATCACCGTCAGTAATAGTTACTATAAACTCGTAGTTACGATTTAATTTCTTTGGACTAAGACTTGGAGTACTGTAATCAAAAATTGCAGTATCATAAATGTAACTATCATACCCGTTTGAGGATCTATATCCAAAGTCAAATGCCACTGCATCGTAAACTGTGGTATCAAAAAATCCATTGCCCGCAGTTTCCGGTATAACTAATGCAGGTTGTACCCATCCTACAATTCTCCCGGAGTCAGTTAGCACTAATCCCGGGGGAAGAGTTCCTTCCTTGCTTGCAATAAAATACTTTAATCTTTGTCCAGCAGCAGTATCTGGATCTGTTGCAAGTAATTGAAAATCAATGTATGAACTATCAAGTATGTAATAAACATTATTAGGCCCAACAGGTAGCGATCCAGCGGCAGTTTGCCATATTGGTTGATCAGCACCATTAACCGTAATTGCAAACGTTCTATCTGAAATTTCATTATTATGCGATGCACGTACTACAAATTTAAATTCAGTTGAACGTGGCACTTCAAATGCCGACCCAATAATAGCATCATCTACTATTCTAAGACCTGGGGGAAGTTTTCCTGAAATTACAGAGTATGTAGCAGTACCAGCCACTGGCAGCGGCTGATTTATTGAAGTTCTTTCTTGTATAGTACTAAAACTATATCCAGAACGTTCAGTCCATACGTTCAGTGGCATAATTATAAAGTCCTTCTTATTCTTGGTCGAGGATAGACTGCGCCAGACGCAGGTCTAGGTTTGTAATTAATCTTTGGAAATGTATTTCCACTAACTGCTCGTTCTTTGTAATAGTATAAAAACAAATTAGCAGCACCTTGTAAATCTTGTGCATCAGTTGCACCGCCTGTTGTAGCTGTTAACTGACTCTGTTTAGCATATGCAAGTATATAGGCTTTGGCCTGAGTTTGAGTCATGCTAGGATATATTTCTAATGCACATGCTAATACTCCACACACTTGCGGACTAGCCATTGAGGTTCCGCTATATTTTCCTAAATAATAACTTGTATTTCTTGCGTCAGACGTACCGCTTGGCAATGCACTAATGATGTAAGTACCTGGAGCCCAGATATCAACGCCCGGACCGCAGTCACTATACAGTACTTTCTGATCTGTACTAATGGTATCAACCGAACCTACACAAATTGCTGGTAAATCATAAGTACCAGTTGCACTATTATCATTAGCAGTAGGACTGGTTCCCTGCATATAAAAATATGGTTGGCTCACGCTGCCAGGATATCTAGCAGACATTTCAAAAGAGTTATTCCAATCAGTGCCACCTGGCACATCGTGCTTCCAACGGCCGTTGCCCGCAGCTCCGACCATGATGATACCTTCAGCATATAGATCTTCTAAATCAATATCACATGCAGCTACACGAGCAGGTATACGTTGTCCGCTAATAAATCCCCAGCTGTTAAGTTGTTCTGTTGTAAATCCGCTACCTGTGGTTTTTCTTGTAGTTGGCCCGACTTGCAAATCAATCTGATCAGGAGTTTCTTCGTAGAATACGTATTCGCAAATCATTCCTGGACTTCCAACAGTGCCACTAGTAGAACCAGTTCCCTCCATTCTAACACGATATGTTCTAGTTGGATAATTACCTTCAACACCATAGTATATTCTTTGAACGGAATTGTCGGCTGCACACCACATTATTTTAGGAAGATTAGGTGACGCCTCATTAACAGTTGACCAAACAGTTGATCCTGCCCCAAATGTTAGATAAAAATTAGTACCTACATAAATTGTATTATAGCTTGTACCTAAATAATTTATACTAAATGGTAAATTTAAAGTCCAATAACCGTCATCGTTATTACCAGTAGTTGGGGTAGTAGATGATGGTAATGTTTGAGCATTAAGCAGTAGGTTAGTTATTGTTGTTACTGAAGCAGTTGCAGGAGTGCTTTCAGTAATTACTGTAATGTTCATGGCGGTTGCAATTAACGGATTGCTAACTCCACTTATATCTAAGGTCGTATTATATTCGATAGTATATACTGCACTATTGGGTAGATTTATAGCAGATTCGTCTACAATTGATTCAATAGTGCCGCCATTTACTGTTGAACTTAGTGGCCCGGTATATGTAGTAATAACAGTACCGCCTAGCTTGACAACTACTTCAACTTGCACTGACATTGATCCTGATATTGCATCAGCTGCAACATCGCTTGATAAGTTGATGTCTGCTGGTCCCTGAACAGTTACAGCATAAGATGCAGAAGGTGCGCTAAGTTGTGTAAGATATGCTTGCTGACCAACTTGAGTCCACGCAGCCGGTTTTGTTAAAATACTTCCGCCCGGAGCAATGTAAGGCCCGGTAGTAGTAATACGATTTCCGTAATTTTCAAAACCTGCTAATGTAGCAAGTCGTGCATTAGCAGTACATACTCCACTATACCCAGTATACGTAGTAGCACCACTAGGAGTATATCTTGTTCCTCTATATGTTACAGCAGTAATATCACTAAAAGCCCACTCACCTGGAAAAATACTTTGTCCCCAGCTGTTGTTAACAATTGTTGGGTTCTTTCTTCCTATTACTGGATTAGATGCTTTATTTCTATGGAATGCTCTAATATAGTCAAACACATAGCTAAAGTTTCCAGGGTTGCCGGTATCATAATATAAATTATAAATGTTAGCACTTCTAGCCCAACCTTGTGTGTTCCCAGCAACAGTTCCTGCAACGTGTGTTGAGTGATCTCCGGTTCCGTATGTGTATGTACCATTGGCTCCATTACCGATCTCTGCGTTGTGTTGGTACCAGTTATATTGCTGTGTCCTAGTACCACCGGTGCCATCTGCATTAACTGCGTACTCTGGATGATTCCACACGATTCCATTCAGATCACATACAACTACATCAACATTTCGTCCAGTTTGAGTAAGGTCAATAGTACCAGTTTGTGCAGCAGTACCCGAACCGCTTCCTTGATAGCCCGTACCGCCCCATCCTGATCGTTGAACACCTTCAGTGCATCTTAATAGTGCCCAGTTCTTCATACTAGCAGAAGTGCTACTGGATTTATCCCATGCAGATGATGTTTGAGTAATGGCATTAGTGCCAGCTGAAATTCCTAAATAATACGGAGCAAGGGTCACTGATTTAATTCTTGTATCATTCTTTAATTCACCGGCTTCCCAATCAGTTAACAAATAGTGAGTATTTCTACTAGTCGGCCGACGATGTACACAGAAAACACTTCTACTCAAATCTAAGCCAGCGGGCGACTTACCATTGGTTTCAAGATCATCATATACAGTATCTAAGTCTTGAAAGTCATGTACTGAGACAATATATTCTTTAGTTTGAATGTACTCTGCTAATGACATATTATGCTTCTAGTTGTAGAATAGTTACTGTAACAGTAATAGTTGTAGTTCCACCTGTTTTATTTGTTACGGTTGCAGGAATAGCAGTAGTAGTTGGTGATTCACCACTAAATCCAAAAATACCAGGACTAATTAATATTGTTTCTGCTCCAGTAGTAATTACTTCAGCAATAACTCCTGATCCTGGTAGCGGATCAACTCCTTCTAGTCTTGCAGAATCAGCTGAGCGACTAGCAACATCGGTGTAGAGTCTAACCCATGATGCACCCGATGTTTGTATTTTGTATAATGCATATCCTTTAAATCCGGTAATTGTAATGTTTCCAGTTGCAAGATTTGCAAGAGATGCGGTAGTAGCAGCGGCAGTATTCCTAGGTTGTAAAGCGCCAGCACTGGTCCATGTTGCTGCACTACTACCGTTAGAGGTTAATACTTGTCCATTGCTACCTGCGGTAGTTGGCCAGTCTAAGACGCCTAATGTGATCTTTCCTGTAGTAGGTGTTAACAGAATATTACCCGACCCATTCGGACTAATATTAACATTGCCATTGCTCACACTGGTAATAATTTTACCATTAACATCTAAGTCGCCGCCTAATTGTGGACTAGTGTCGTTAATAAGATCAGCACCTGCACCGCCAGCAGATATCCATGACAATGTTCCTGAGCCATTAGTAGATAAAACTTGTCCACTACCCCCGTCTATACTAGGCAACGTCCATGTTATGTTTGCAGACACAGTAGCCGGCGCTTGAAATGCCACGTAGTTTGAATTATCAGCATCGGCAAATTTTAAATCGCCTTGTGCGTCGAGTTGTAGATCACCAGCAACATTAACAGTTGTAGCAGTTAATGTTAGCGTTGACCCTGAAAAATTTTGTATAGAGTTAACTTTCCATACACCAGCTGATGATAGTTCAGCTCGAACTGCTGCTATAGTTCCGTTATCGGTAGCAAAACTAAATTTTGTTGGAACATGTCCTGTAGATGGCGTACCTTCTACTGTTGCACTGATAGAGGCTCCGCCTGCTCTTGCAGTGCCGTCCCATGCAAAAAAACTAATATCAGCTAAATCATCACCATTAAGTACGGCAGTTGGTACTAGGCCTGTGCCTCGAGTTCTATAAAATCCAAAATTAACTGCATCTGCAGTAGCGTGATGTTGAGCAAATGTAAATCCGGCGCCGTATGTTGTAGAATGTGTATTTCGAGTAATAAACACATTGCCGTCGATTATCGAATTATTACTGCCAAAACTAGTAAGCAATGTGGGGCTAATATTTAATTCACCAGTTTTTGTAATGTTACCTGTTGTGGTAATATTTGCATTTAATTGGATGGTTCCAGATCCGTTTGGATCTAGTATAATGTCACCATTACTTGTGCTAACAATACTGTGGCTATTAACATCTAAGTTACCACCAAGTTGAGGAGTTGTGTCTTCAACAATATTTCCAATACCGCTGCCGGTAACAAGTGTGCCGCCAACAGTTGCCCCATCACCGATATATAATTTACTTTGATCAGTGGTGAATAGAAGCTCACCGGGTGCAGGAGTAACCGCTGCTCTGCC
>ENA-OSIY01001130-OSIY01001130.1-marine-metagenome-genome-assembly--contig:-NODE-1130-length-14520-cov-5.621824_pt1 | contig 14520 bp, 8 predicted proteins | sample MGYA00237884_ERZ534233 | MGnify/ENA primary metagenome ERZ534233 (study PRJEB26412, sample SAMN06343840) | marine metagenome | isolation source: estuarine water | place: USA: Columbia River Estuary... | reverse complement strand
TAAAACGTATTATTAAAGGGTACAAAAGACAAGGATTAAATAAACAACAAATTAAAAATAAAGTATTAAGACGTAAACGCTTCACAGAACAAGAATTTGAAGATGCATTTAATAACTCATAAACTTAAATATTTATATATATGAAAATTGAAACTTTTAGAAAATTAATACGCGAAGAGGTAAAAAGGGCGATCCGTGAGGAAATCCCTACTATACTTCATGAAGCTATTAGACCCACAGCGACACAAGAATCGCCTAAAAGAATTAACAGTTCTATTTCGGATTTATTAGAAGGTCATACACTTACAGGTACAAACACAACTAAATCATCAGCAACCACCGGTAACCCGATGTTAGATTTGCTAAACGAAACACGTATGCAGATGGTATCACAAAATGAAGAATGGCCATCTGTTGGAACTTTTGATTCAAGCGCTGTTAATAGTTATAGAGGTGAAATGGCTGCTGCCTTTGGTGGTGGTGCTCCTGTAGTCCAATCAGTTGACCAAATGCTTCAATCATCACGACCTTCAGAAGACATAAATCAAGTACAAATCAACGCGGTACCTGATTTTAGTAAATTAATGGGTGCTTTAAAGGAAAAAGGTAAATTGTAATGGCATATATAGTTAGAAATAATTTGAATGGTGAAAAACGACCAAGTGTTGGGGTAGGAATTACTATACCCTTTGACGGTCCTACAGGCATTAATTCATCCTATTCGACTCAACAAGCTATTAAATCTAATCTTTTAAATTATTTATTAACAGATAATAGAGAACGTATATTTAATCCTAACTTTGGTTCAGGAATAAGAGGTAAATTATTTGAACAACTTAGTACATCTACTGTAGATGAATTAAATAATATGTTAATTAATGAGATTGATTTATATTTTCCAAACGTATTAATTTCACAATTATCAATAACACCAATTGCTGATTTAAATACATTACAAATTTTCTTCCGTTACTCAGTAGCGTTAACCAATATAGAAGATGAAATACAAATAACTTTTGCAGATGCCAACCAGTAAAAAAATATCATATATAAATAAAGATTTTGATCAGTTTAAACAACAACTAATCAATTTTGCGAGAACTTATTATCCAAATTCATACAATGATTTTACGGAGGCTTCTCCAGGTATGATGTTTATTGAACAAGCATCTTATGTAGGTGATGTTTTATCATTCTATTCTGATAGTCAAATTCAAGAAAATTTTGTTCAATTTGCAAAACAAAGAAGAAGTTTACTTGCTGCTGCCTATAGAGGAGGATATGATCCTAAAGTTACATCTGCCGCTAGTACAGTAGTAGATGTATATCAAATTCTACCATCAACAGTTTCATTTGGACAAACGGTTCCTGATTGGAATTATGCTTTAATTTTAGAACAAGGTACTCAAATATCTTATATAAATGATCCTTCAATACAGTTTTATATTGATAAAAAAATAGATTTTACTTTATCTGGTTCTTTTGATCCTACTGAAATATCAGTTCGTTCATTAAATAATTTAAATCAACCTGATTTTTATTTAGTTAAAAAACAAGCAGTAGCAACTGCAGGTACTGTAAAATCAACTACTTTTTCTTTTGGTGCTGCTGAAAAATTTCCAACTGTAGTAATTGACGATAGTCAAATCATAGGAATAATAAGTGTGACAGATGATGATGGCAATAAGTGGTATCAAGTTCCTTATTTAGCACAAGAAACTATTTTTACCCCTACAGAAAATACAGTATTAAACGATCCTAATTTATATCAATATAGAAATCAAGTTCCATACTTATTAAAACTTCAAAAAGTAATGAGACGTTTTGTAGGTAGATTTTTATCAGATAATACTTATCAAATCCAATTTGGTGCTGGTACTTCTACCAATGCTGATGAATATATAACTCCAAATCCTGAAAATGTAGGCATAGGTTTACCTTATGGTGTAGACAAAATGACTACAGCATACGATCCTTCTAACTTTATGTATACAAAAACATATGGTATAGCCCCAACAAATACAACTTTAACTGCTACTTATTTAGCAGGTGGTGGTGTTTTATCAAATGTTCCTTCTAATACTCTAGGTACATTTTCTTCTGGAAGTATTACATTTTATGGTAGCTCATTAAACCCAACTCTTGCTAACACCGTTCAACAATCATTAGTGTTTAATAATGAAAAAGCAGCAACTGGTGGTGGTAATGGAGATACAAACGATGATTTAAGATTAAATACTTTAGCTTCATATCCTACTCAATTACGTACTGTAACTAAAGATGATTATTTAATACGTGCCTTATCTTTAAATCCAAAATATGGTGTTGTAGCAAAAGCATATATCACTCAGGACAAAGCAATTACACAAGATACCTACGCCGCATTAGAAAATAATCCATTTGCTTTAAATTTATTTATTTTATCAAAAAATAACCAGAATAAACTTGAAGCGCCAACTGCGGCTTTAAAAGCAAATTTAAGAACGTTTTTAGGCGAATATAGAATGTTAACGGATGCTATCAATATTCTTGATGCCTTTATAATTAACGTTGGTATTGATTTTGATATCGTCGTTAGACCAAATTACAATAATAAAGCAGTATTAAACAGTTGTTTAGTAACTCTTAATGAATATTTCAATATAGATAACTGGCAAATAAACCAACCTATCATACTCGCTAACGTTTATACTTTACTTGATACTATAGAAGGTGTTCAAACTGTTCAAAATATCAATTTTTATAATTTAGTAGGTGAAACTACAGGTTATTCAAAATTCGCATATGACATAAAAGCTGCTGCAATTAATGGGATTATATATCCTTCATTAGATCCAAGTATCTTTGAAATTAAATATCCAGGATCCGATATTCAAGGCAGGGTAGTAACTTTCTAAAAAGTAACAAGTAAGTATATTTATATAGGATTAATATACTTATGGCAATTTATAAAATTTTTCCAGAACAAGATTCATTTATTTGGTCTGAACAGCAAACCCAAAACATGGGCCGTGATGAAATTCTTGAAATTTCAACATTTGATGACCCAAGACCTACAGAAGGTAATCTAAATAAAATACCCTCAGCAACTAGAGCGTTAATTAAATTTAAAAATAGTGATATAAATAATGTTATTAATAATTTAATAACAACAAGTTCGTATGTATCTTATTTAAAACTTAGTTTAGCTAATGCTGAGCAGTTATCACAAGATTATAGTTTAATTGTTTACCCAATTTCCCAATCATGGACAATGGGTACAGGTAGATTAGCAGATATTCCAAAAACTACTAATGGAGTTTCTTGGACGTACTGTGGATCTTCAGGTTCAGGTATATTTTGGCAAACATCAAGTTATAGTGCTTTTGTAACTTCTTCTGATAATGGTTTTCAACGTGGTGGGGGAACTTGGTATTATAATTATTCTGCTACACAAAGTTTTGATTATACTTCTAATAAAGATATTAATTTTAATGTTACCAACATTGTAAACCAATGGAAAAGTAGTTCTTTTGCTAATGATGGGTTTATTGTTAAATACCCTAATGCATTAGAATTTAATACTTCTAGTATCCAGAAATTATCATATTTTTCTATGGATACTCATACTATTTATCCTCCAAATTTGGAATTTAAATGGGATGATAGTAAATTCATTCCCGGAACAAGTTCAATTGTAAATAATGACGGGTTTATAACAACGATAGGTAATCTTCAACAAGAATTACAAGAACAATCTGTTTATAGATTTAAATTATACTCAAGAGACCAATATCCTGCTCGTTCATTCCAAACACAATCAGTTTATTTAAATACAAAAATATTACCTTCTTCAAGTTATTGGGCTTTAAAAGACTTAAATACTGAAGAAATGATAATAGACTTTGATACAACATATACTAAAATAAGTGCAAATACAAGTTTTAATTATTTTGATGTTTATGTAAATGGATTAGAACCTGAAAGGTATTATCAAATAATGGTAAAAACTATAATTGGAGAAGAAACAATAATAATAGAAAACCCAACATATTATTTTAAAGTTATAAGATAATGAGTCAAAAAGTACAGCTATCAAAAAAAGTATTTGGGCGAGGATTATACCCACAAATTATTGATACCCAATTTAATCAATTAATTCCTCCCACTGGTTCAGGTACTCCGGTACCATTAACTATCCCTCAATTTTTTGAAGCATATGATAATTTATTTTATGAAATTCCAATAGAAGGAGATATTAACTCACATACTTATTTAGTACAGAGAAGTTCAGAGTATATAGGTGTTACACTTCAAAATGATGAAATAAATGCATTGTTAGAAGAAATTAACGCATTAAGACAAGAAGTTTTAGATGCTAATAAGACAATTTTAGATTTATCAAATAATATAGGTTAATGGAAAATATAAATGTTCAAAATATAGATTATATAGAAGTACCTGAAAACCAAGAGTATACTCCTAAAGATTCGAGTATATTAAATTCGGTTTTCATTACTAGAAATTTCGGTTTAGAAATTGATTATATTGAGAATCATGTTTACTCTCCTTCAGAAGAATTATTAGCGTCTAATTATAACTTTATTGATTATACTGTTGAGAATACATTTGAAGACACAGATACATATAATCAAATGCTTTTTACACCTGAAGAGGATGTAAAAAAACAAGGTATAGGACAAGGCGCAGTTAATTCAATTTATTATTTTTATAGAAAATTATTTAGTAGTTCTCCATCCCAAAAATTTATTGTAAAAAGTATTTCAACAGATAGAACAGAATTACGTGTAATTTTACCTTCTGTTTCTGTTGATGATTTACAATTAGATTTTATTTCATATTCTAATAATGTTAATGCAAAAAATTATTATAGTGATTTTGTTTTAAATTTTAGTAATAATGTTACTTTAATAGGTGTAAATATAGCATTTGAACAATCCGTTGTTCCTACTTTACTTATTAAATTATATGAAGCATTACCTCCATTTATTGAAACTAATGATACTTTTTGGTTAGTAGATGAAATATCTGATCCTATTACTTTTGAAGTTACAATAGAACAAGAATTTATAAATGTAATAGATGCTATTACTTTACGAGGTCCAAATATTACTATTGATATTGAAGATTCACCTAATTTAACTACTCCAAAATTAAGTTTAGATCAATTACGCAATACTGAAGTATCATCTTCATTTCAACAATTAGTTTCAATGCTGGATGAAACCAGTGCTGAAATTAATATTGAATATGCAAACCCAAACGGTTCAACTGCTTTTGAAAATTTTGTTCATTTTTCTTCTGCTGAAGAGCGTTTAACAAATTTTAGATATAAATTATCATTAATAGAAGGATATCAAAACGATGTTAATGCATTAAATAATGTAGCAGCAATTCCTTTTATTTCACAGAGCAAATATAATATACAAGTTAAGATTGATGAAATTATAAAGAATTTTGATAATTATGAATATTATCTTTACTATGATTCTTCATCAACATCTTGGCCTAAACAAAATACAGACCAACCTTATTTATTATATCCTGTAACTAGTTCAACCGCGTTAACTTGGTTTGGAGATTCTACTTATGGTTCTCAATATTATGGTGGACAAATACTAAGTGCTTCTGTTTATGACCAACAAAATCCAAACTACGTTTGGAATACAATGCCTTTATATGTAAGTTCTGATCCTCAAAATCAAATAGTTCAGTTGTTTATATCTATGTTAGGTCAACACTATGATTATTTGTGGACTTATGTTAAGGCAATTACTGATATTCAAAGTGGTGATAATAGATTATACCACGGTGTGTCAAAAGATTTAGTAGCTGCAGCATTACATTCTTTTGGTATCAAATTATATACAACAAATAGAAATAATGAAGATATTTACACCGCTTTATTAGGTGTAACACCTTCAGGTTCATTATTACCAGGAAATGTTACATTTAATTATCCCGTTACAACATCTGGTTCATTATTAATAACCGAATATGTTACTGCATCTGCACAAACTACTCCTGATAGTGATATAGTAAAAGAAACTTATAAACGTCTTTATCATAATTTACCTTATTTATTAAAAACAAAAGGTACATATAATGGTCTAAGAGCGTTAATGAATTGTTTTGGTATTCCCGAAACAATATTACACATTGACGAATATGGAGGTTCAAATAAAGATACAGATAATACTGAACAATATTTTGAACGTTTTGCTTATCAAACTACATTTGAAAATAACACAGGTAGTATAAATGTTCCTTGGTTACCTTCATTAGCTCAATATATAGATACAGGTGATCCTTCCGTGATGCCTGATGCTATTGAATTTAGATTTAAAACACCAGGTATTCCTGCAAGTGCTAGTTTTTCTGAACCTGTATTCCAAGTAGGATCAGGAACAAATTTTAGATTTGGTATTCAATTAAATTATAGTCAATCCTATAACAACTATGTAAGTGGAACTATTACTTCTCCAGCCTCTCCTTATTATAATCAAAGATTAGGAGGTAATTTTCAAGAATATGGTTTAATGAGATTAGTAATGTCTGGTTCTCAAGGATATAATTATAGTGAACCTATTTATCTACCCCTTTTTAATGGTAATTGGTGGAGTGTTTTATTATATAGAGAAACAGGTTCTTTAGGAACTTATGGTAATGTAATTCCTAATACTTATAGTTTAGTTGTTAAAAATTCTATATATACTGGTGAGGATGGAACTTCTATTGGTTTTCAAGCATCATCTTCTATACATGTTAATGGCGCTATTTCTTCTTCATATAACAATTCGTGGAATTATTATAATGCAACACCTGTTGTTTCATCAAGTCAAATTCCATTAGATGCTTATTTAGGAGGAACAGGTAGTAATAATATTTTAGCTCCTAATGGAGTATCATTTAGTGGATCTTTTCAAGATTTAAGATATTGGAGAAAAGAACTTGGTATGAGTTCATTTAATTCCCATGTATTAAACCCAATGTCGATTCAAAACAATCAATCTTCAGGATCAGATGATTCTTATAATGATTTAATATTTCGTTTAGGATTAGGTAATGATTTACAATCAGTTCCTGACGGGTTTAATTATACAGGTAGTGCTTATGGTGTAGATCCATATGGTAATGCATATTATGTTACTGCTTCTTATACATCATCATTAACTTATTTACAATCAACTCACCCATCAGTAACTGGTTCAGTAACACCTACAGCATCATTCATTTTCCCTCATAACCCAATTTCATATAATGCGGATTTATATAATGTTGGAGTTTTTGATTCAATAACAAGTGGAAGTCCAACAGGAATATATAATGGAACTTATTATAGTGGAAGTTATTATACCGGTTCAACAACCCAATCACTATTTACTTTCTCATTTGGTAGAAATATTTCGGGAAGTACAGGTAATACTAGTTATTATGCTTTGTTAAATGGACCTAATGTAGGTGCAATTACAGCAGTTAATAAAAAAGTAAGAGTTATAGAACAAAACTTAGTAACAGGTAGTACATTATCTCCTTTCATTACTATAACTCAACCACAATTAAATCCATATACTCCAGATGCACCTTATGTAGATGTAAGTTTATCTCCTCAAAATTCTATTGATTATGATATTATTAATCAGTTAGGATATTGGAATATAGATGAATATATTGGTGATCCTAAAGAAGCGGCAAGTCCGGAATATAAAGTTCTTGCTAATTTTAGAAATTATTACTTTAAAAAATACGTTCAAAAATATAATATATATGAAATAGTACGTTTATTGGGTTATTTTGATAATTCAATATTCAAAATGATTAAGGATTGGGTTCCTGGTCGTGCTAGCTTAGCAGCTGGTGTACTTATTAGACCTCATATTCTTGAAAGAGTAAAATTCCAACGTTTTGAACCTGATTGTTATACAGGAAGTTATTATACTGGTTCAATAGATATGGTTGATGTTTCTGCTAGTTATGGATATCAAGAAGATAGAATTACTTTTGATTACAATTATATAACAGCAGCTCCAAGTAACCCATCTATACTTGCAACAAATCCATTTACTACAGCATCTGGAATTTACATTTATGAAGTAACTGATCAAAGATCTCCATACAATGGACAATATGGTGGGAGCGAGATTATTGTCTATACACAACCAAAAACAAATCAAGTAAAAGAAGTTAATAACTTAGATTTTCTTGATATGCCTTATATTGACCAAGGTCCTACAGCTGTAACTTATTCTGTTTTACTATTTAATCCAGAACTAAATGTAGTTCAAAATAATAGAGTAACAAATAAACAATTAGATGTTGATTATTCTTCTAACCCAAATGTAGCAGTAAATAATTATTATATTACTCAAAGATTTAGTACTTCAACTCCAGGATACGCTCCTTTCTTAGATGCTCCTGTTCAAGATAGTAATTATAGTCAGCATGCTTCAATTCAATCTCGATATAATGGAGTTAAATTAATAGCTCAACAATATAACACATATTCAGTAGGTGATATTTCTTATGGTTCATCACCTGTTGTTAATAAAAATTCAATTTATTTTGCTTACTTTAAAGAAGTAATAGCATCGGGTTCTTGTATGGCTATAACATCTTCAACTCTTCCTTATGTTAGTAATGTTTATTTAAAATATTTAATTGATGCTCAATCGAATGTTCTTGAATTAACTAAGCAAAATAAAAATTTATTTTCAATTCAAGAAATATATAATAACCAACAAACAGTTATTTCATTACTTAATAACCAACAACCATCAAATCAAAAATTCTTAGATGGTGTAAAAGATATATATGCCGGTGGTTTTAAATATACTCCTGTATTATACAATCCTTATGGAACCTCTCCATTAGTTTACCCACTTACTGCATCAGTAGTAATTCAAGTTCCTGCTGCAGGAGAATCAGGTATTGCTAGTGCATCTGTTGCTTCTTCATTTGTTTTAGTTCCAGCAACCCCAACTATATCATCAAGCGTAACTTATGGTCCGTTTACTGCTGGTACACCCCCATATGTTTTGTATGGCTATGATTATGCTTTTTCAAATTATTACCCTTCATTTACAGTTCAAAGAACAGGATCTTTATTAACAACTTATTTGAATGATACTATAAATGTTTATATTTCTTTTACTGGAAGTTTTAGCATGAATGCATATATTGATTCCTCTGGTGGTAACGAACCAGCAATATCCATATATGGTTGGGAAACTTACGATGTTAATCAAGCAAGTGGTTCTTCTCTTGCCCAAGCTTATGGTAAATTTATAGGTGATGTATCTTTTATAATCCCTGCAGGAGATACTTCTCAACTATCGTATACAGCATCTCCCTTAAATGTAGGCGTGTATCCAGATGCTCCTTATAGTTTAGTTAGTAGTATGAATGCTAGTAGTGGTTTAGAAAGCGGAAACGCTGTTGGTTTTTACAATGGTGGAGCATCAGGAAATGCTGTTTCAAGACAAGCAACCTCTCAAGTTACTCAGATTATTTCAGGAGCATTAGATTATGGGTATGGCGGAGATACTTTCTTTATAAGAAATACTAGTTCATATAATATAATAACTGGATCTGCTACTATGTCTTATTGGTATGGAAATTTTATTCAATCTCAATCTTCTGCAATAATAGCAGGTGGATATGAGCTAATTGATACTCCGTTTACTATTCAGAAAGGAGATTTATTTAGATTTTTTGATGATGAAAGTAATCAATGGTTAACTTCTTTTGAACGTGAAGTAAAATCTGTATATTTTAAATTAAATGGAGTACCATATTCTCCTACAGCATCTTCAGTTCAAGGTCAACAATTAATTATTGAATTTGATGAACAAGTTGACCCTCGCTCTTGTTCAGATTATACTGGAACTAATCAGGATTCAGCTAAAAATATTAGTAAATTCATCATAATGCAAAAACAACCAGATGAAACAAACGTTACACTAAATTATCAAAAACAACCAGGTTTAACTTCAGACGGTATAATTATACCGGTAGATGCTCCTACATCTTTAAGAGATGAAGCAGGTAATATAGTAAAACAACTAAAAGCACAAAACTTAATTTAAAAATAAAAAAACACTATATTTATATATAGTAAACATTAAAACATGGGATATTTAAATTCGACTACTGTAACAGTAGATGCAATCTTAACAACAAAAGGAAGACAACTATTAGCAGCAAACGATGGTTCTTTTAGAATAACTCAGTTTGCTCTATCAGATGATGAAATTGATTATACTTTATATAATCCAAACCACCCTTCAGGCTCTGCTTTTTATGGTGAGGCTATTGAGGCGATGCCTATCATTGAAGCCTTTCCTGATGAGACGCAAATCATGAAATACAAGTTATTTACTGCTCCTCGTGGCACAGCAAAATTACCTGTAATCGATATTGGTTATGCTTCAATTACACTTAAACAGGGCGCTACTTTATCAATCACCCCTCAAACATTAAATTATTTAGGTACATCGACCACATTCGAATCTTCTGGTTATACAGCCACAATAGCGGATATTAGAACATTATCTCAATTTAATGGCGTAGGTATTAATACCACAGATGTAATCGCATTAAACGCATCTACAACAATAGGAACTAATGTAAGTAAAACAGTTATTGGTACTACAATTAATTTAACAGGTACTACTGTAAATACTTTATTTGGTTCTTCAGCAACTGCTCTTTATACTCAATTAATTATAACAGGTAGAGATTCAGGTGCACGATTAACAGTTCCAGTAACAATAACAAAAGTACAATAATAATATAATATGAGCTATGTAGCATTTAACCCAGAAGACTTTGTAGTAAGTTCGGATTCAATTACTTCCACTTGTTGGTCTAATTACACACCTACTTTAACACAATTTTATTCTGCTTCAGCAAGTGGATCCAATTTTTATTGGAATGTTCTAAATTTACCTTCAGCTAATACAAGTTCAGAAATTCAATTTTCTATTGCTTATGGAAGAGCTGATAGTTCAGGTTCTGCTCCTTTTAATCAATTAGTTCCACAAAATACTCCTACAAGAGTAACTTATGGTCAATATAGAACACTAATTAATGGAGATGAAAATACTAATTTTAACTTTGGAGGATTAAATACCAGTTCTGCTGATATATATATTCTTAATGTTGAAAGAGCTCGTTATAAAGATCATTTTTATCTAGGTACTTTTAATTTAAATTTAGCTCGTTTATCCGGAACATCATCCGCTGCTAACCAACAACCTATAAACGGTGATTTTATTACATTAACAAACAATAGTAATAATGTATCAACTGTTACTTATTGTGATGCTGGTAGAGTTTATGATATTGTAAGTGGAACAAACGGAACAGCTGTTACTCAATCTGTAGCAAGTGGTGTAACTCCTGGTTATACTGTTTCTGGCTCTTATGGCTATTATTTACCAGATGTAGATTTAATTGTATTAAATCCAAGAGCATTAGCTTTACCATATGCCTCAGGAGGTATTAATATTAAACCATATGCTGTTTATACAACAAGTAGCAGTGATTTAGTTGGACCCTCAGGTTCAATAGCAAAATTATTTTGCTCAATTTCAGGTTCATTAACATCATCTGGTTCATTCCAGTTGAATAGTGAAGAAAATGTTTCTTCTGATTATGTATTTGTTAGAGCAATAAATTCAGAATTTAATTACTCAACAAATCCCTCAATTATAAGTGGAAGCGGTGATTTCATTTACCCTTCATTAGTAAATAATCCACAAACATATATTACAACCGTGGGTTTATATAATGACAACAATGAATTATTAGCTGTTGCTAAAATGTCAAAAGCTTTACCTAAGGATTTTACTAAGGAAGCTTATATTCGTGTAAAGTTAGATTTCTAATGAATGAGTTTTGCATACAAAACAATAAAAGGATCGGATATTACGATATCGCCCTATGTTGCCAATAAGCAATATAGTTACCCAAGTTCTTCTCTTTCGAGTTCGAACATTGTGGTGTATACTGGAGAATACGATCCCCAATATATGGTCAGTGGTACCGTTTATAATCCATTTGACCCCATAAATGATACTATAAGTAATGGTTACTATAGAAGATTAATTTTTGATTCTATAGAAAAACTATACTATGAAAATTATTTATCTGGATCTAATTCAGGTATGTTTTATGTATCATCAGCTTACGATAATTACGACCAAACAACACTTGCATCAGGTGCATTTGATTCAGTTGTAAAAATTCTTAATAGATTTACTTCCTCAGGAGGACAATATAATATAGATAAGTATGGAAATACTACATATGCTGTACTTGATCCTACTAAAATTAGAGTAATTTCAATCCCTCAAGATGTGTTTGGTAATGGTATTAAACCAGATACTTTTTCTATTACTAGTTCAACATATGATATTAGAGATGATGGACAAGGTAACTTATTTGATTACTTATCTACACGTTCTTTTTATGATGGGACAGATAAATACCAACAAGCATATTATACAGCAAATGCTAACGGAACATATGTTGGTAATATAATTTATTCTCATGGATTTGCTATTATAACCAATCCAAACTATTTATGTTTTTATCCATCATCACCCATTGCTCAAAACGATAGTTATACTATATTAAACGTTAGTGAAAGTAAAGTATTACCTATTTTAATCAATGATTATGATGATTGTAAAGAAATAGTAACATCCTCAATAATGACTTATCCTTTAGAAGGATATACATTTCCATCGTTTTCAATAGTAGATGATGAAATCCATATTACCGACTGTGGTGCTAATAATTTACAAGTTACCCCAGGTACATATAAAATTTTATATACAGTAAATAATACTGAAGGTGTTGTAAGTAATTTTGCTACTTGTAGTTTAACACTATATAATGATGTATTTACTTCATCCTTAATTTCACACACTTCAGGATGTTTTGGCTCATCTACAAGCCAGTCAGCTACTTTTTCATTAGATTTAGGTATCCCTCCTTATAGTTATTCTCTTGATAATTCAACATGGGTAGGACTTAGTGGAAACGGTGGGGGTATTTATAATGCTTCTTTATACAGTGGAAATGATGCTGTTTATGCATATGGCGTTAATCAAGGAGCAGGTTGTGGATTATATCAACCTGTCTTTGGTTTTGAAATTCCAACAGCATTAAGTACTTCTGTTTATTTCAAAGATGTAGCAGGAACTATAATGTCTTATTCTCTTGAAACAAGTTTACTTCCAATTATCCCAAATCCAACTTATTTAGATACTTGTTTAAATCAAAGCACAGGCTGGATTTCAGCTAGTGCTGCTGGAGGAAATCCAGTTAATAGTTTATCAGCAAGTATTCAATCTGGATCTTATGATAGTGGATATTTTCCATTAGTAGGAGGTTCTCGTGTATTTACAGGATTAAATAGTGGTAGTTATACTATTACTTGGAAAGATAATAGTAATTGTACTACTTCTTCAATAAAAGTTATAACAATACCTTCCCCAATTCTTATTGTAACACAATCAGTAGAAGCAGATTGCCCAGGCTCTCCTAGTTCTCCTAACGGTGGTATAGTCGTTAGCGTAAGTGGAGGCTCAGGAATATACACCTATGCTTGGATGACAGGTTCTGTTGTATCAAGCTCAGTAGAAGATCCCATAGGATTACCAGCAGGAACTTATACACTATATGTAAATGATAGTACTGGTTGTAACACTGGTGTTTCAAGTCCTATAGTAATAGATTCAGTTACTGCAGTTTCACTTACAGGATTTAATACTGCTTCTCTTTTATGTTATGGAAATGTAACAGGAGGTAGTATTACAGGATCTATAAATAATGGTTCTGGAAGTTTATATTATTCATGGGCTGGACCTGGTGGATATACTAATATAGGTACTTCTAGTTATCTTCCCTACCCAATAAACATAGGTAATTTATCTACAGGTAGCTATACATTAACAGTAACAGATTCAGCTACAGGATGTTATTATACCTTTGGTCCTTATACTATAACACAACCACCTGTATTTTCAACATCTTCATTTATAATAGCTACTGCATCCGCCTCTCCAGTATTTGAAGTTACTTTTGTTGGTGGTACTGCCTCTCCTACTCCACCCTATAAACGTGGAACTGCTTATTTATATTTAGATCCTATTTTTGATACTCCCGTTACTACTAGTAGTATTTCATTATCTGGAACAGCTTCTTTATATCCAATTATATGTGCATCCGAACCTACTAATTGGGTATTAGATGCATATGATCATAATGGTTGTAGAATATCAAATGTTAATTATAGTTACTCTTTAAATCTCCCTACTCAAGTAACACCACAAATTCCTGTGTGTTATTCAACAATAACAAATGATCCACTTCTTTGTGGGTGTGAAGGTGAAGAATATGCAACATTTTATATAAGTGCTTCATATACAACATCCTCAAATGCTTTATTTTACGAGTATATGGATTTACTTAACGATGAAACTAAAATATACACTAATTGTAGTTTAACAT
>ENA-OSIY01001126-OSIY01001126.1-marine-metagenome-genome-assembly--contig:-NODE-1126-length-14548-cov-11.038629_pt1 | contig 14548 bp, 12 predicted proteins | sample MGYA00237884_ERZ534233 | MGnify/ENA primary metagenome ERZ534233 (study PRJEB26412, sample SAMN06343840) | marine metagenome | isolation source: estuarine water | place: USA: Columbia River Estuary... | reverse complement strand
GGGCTGGTCTTGCTGGGCGTGTCCACCGTCATCGTTGTCCGGGACGGTGGTAACGGTGGTGGCGGCTGCGGCGGCAATCAGTTCATGAAATTTGGTGTTTACACGCAAGGTGATGTCACCCAAGCCGCCCATAGCATTAGCCAATGTTTGCATCCATCCGTTTTCAGAAGTTGCTGTATTGACTAAATCAGCATAAACACCTTCCAACGCGGCGTAATTGCTTGCTATACTACCAGCGGCTTCCATACTATCGACTGCTGTTGATATAGCACCTTGAATCACTGTAGACAACACACGGTTACCTTCCAATGTTTCCATCACCTGGGTTTGTGTGGCATCAGTTGCTAAACCCCTGTTTGCATCTGATATATTATCTGATATCGACAGTAGATTAGCATACAAAGCAGTGCCTATCTCACTTCCCATAGCTACCATCTGTGTAAATGCAGGATCATTATCCAAAGTGGCTCTCATCTCTGTGGCATAGTCACCTATTATATCTGCTGCGTTTTCTTCATTTCGGACACGCCTTGCAAAATCTTCTATCATTGGACGTATTGAAGAAAATTCCGCAGACAGCATTTGCTGCACTTGCGGATCCAGCATCGCAGTATTTGGATCTATTGCCAGACGACCAATTATTCCTCCTAGATCACCCAGGGAATTCTGTAAGAAAGAAACATCATTTCTTAGTTCCTCGGGAGCACCTACTATTGCACTCATTACTCTGTTTCTGGGATTAGTCATTCCCTCGTGAAGTTGTTCAATAGCATCAGGAAGACTTATTTTCAAAACATTAGATAATTCCAACGCAGTATCCATGAAGTCTCGCATACCTGACTGCATCTGGCCAGTTGACATACCACTTAACTGCCCCAGTTGCCTTTGTACATCCAAATATCTCCCAGAAGCGTCTACAATCTCACCAAACTCTAAATTATAATCCGTTATCAGTTCTGGACGCATACTATCTACAAAATTTGCAGTGGCTACAACTCCGTGTACTCCGACTGCTTCTGAAAAGTCGCGAGCCATACCAACCATATCGTCAAGAGCGAAATTTACGTTATTTATCGCAAGAGCCATACTTGAAAAGGTACCATCTTCTGCAGAACGAACCCCTATCTGTGTAAATTCCCTACCAACGGCGACACGTTCCTCAACGCTGTCTTTAGTATAGTTAACAGCAACAGATCCAATACTAGCCAAGGTTGAAATGACTTGTCCGACACCAGCCAAGCCGCGCGCCAACATACCGCCGCCCTCTTGTATCCTTTCCTCACGTTCGGCTGCGAATTCCGGATCGGTTAATGCTCTCGTTCTATCTCGTTGCCAATCAGCAAGCGAACTGAAATGCTTTCCGAATTTATCAGGTAACACATTTCCCATAATATTACTGAGTCTTGCAAATCCAGTATGTAAAGTCTTGTTTGTTTTATCTCGACTAATATTTCCCTTTAATACTGTTGCTGCCATCTGCGCATCATCTCTATTATTAGAAATGTTGTCTTGATTACGTTTCGCAGTCTCTTTTACATTATTCCGTAGGTTTGTTTTTTTTAGTTCATTTACCGCATTAACAACACCATTGTCACTGTTTGCTGTACGAAGCAATTGTACCAGAGTACCAATATTGCCGCCTTGGGCTCTTGCTTCGGTAAGTAATCCCTGCAATGTTGTTTCGGATGCCCAAGGCGGCAAATTAGAACCCGTGATATAAACTTCTTCAGTCATCAAAAACTCCTTGACTTTCTACTACGAATCAGTTATAATAAACTATGAATTTACCAAGATAAGTAAAGTAATCACTATACTGTTTATGTGCATTATAGTGTATTTATCAGGAGAGACAAATGTCATCTAAAAACCCATTATCAAAACATTTTAGAAAACCAAAAATATATATGACTGTGCCCACGAAGGGTATATTTAATCCAGAGATTGAAACAAGTTTAGCAGGTGATATCGGCATTCTTTCAATGACTGCCATGGATGAACTTATTTTAAAAAATCCAGACGCATTATTGAATGGCGAAGCAGTAATCACAGTTATAGAAAGTTGTGTGCCTGCTATCAAAAATCCAAAAGAACTGGCAAGCATTGATGTCGAAGCATTGATCATTGCTATCAAATACGCAACATATGGCAGTGAGTTAACACATCATCATACGTGTAGTGAATGTGGTGCAATAAGTGATTATACGATTGACTTGAATTATATAATTAATCGTTTTCCAGAATATGACCATGAACCTATAATAGAACACGATGGGGCTAAATTGCATATTCGTCCTCCCACTGTTGAAATCACAACAAAACGCGCATTGGTTGATCTTGAACAAACCAGTGTCATTCGCAAATTAAAAGATATGATTGAAAATAGTACTGCGGATGAAACAACTGATACAGACATAGAAGTTTCAAAACGCTTTTTCGACTCTTATAAGAAAATAGCATCATACAACATTGATATTATTGCTAATCTGATTCGCTATGTTGAAATGGTTGATGACCAAGGCGAAAAGCAAATAGTTGATAATGTTGAACATATCAGAGAATTTATTTCTAATTCTCCAAAGAATGTTGTAGATAAAATAACTGATATTCTGTTAAAAGAATTTGAACCAAACGAAGATTTATATATGTTTGAGTTTACTTGCCCAGAATGTAATCATACATCAAAAGTAAAAATGGATATGAATCCTATAAATTTTTCATAAGCTGGTTGGCGCAAGCGAATCAGCAAGAAATTGTAGAAAAACAAAAAAAATATGAAAAAGCACTTGACACGACACAGAAGAATATGATAGACTTACTATGGCATATGAGGGGGGGAATAACAATTTCAGAAATTTATGAACTCCCTGTTGATATGTTTAAACACATAAATGAGTTTATTGCAACTCGGTACGAATTAAGTAAAAAAGCAAAAACCCCAATACTCTAATACAACACACAATACTAATACAATACTAATACAATACTAATACAATACTAATACAATACCGACATAGCAGAACTGTTGATGGTGTAGGCCATCCGGGATTGAGATTGCCAGGGATAAACTCCTGATGCCGTCAGATGATGCAGGTGGGTCCTGCGACACTTCTCGTTAACTGCAACCTTTGATCCGTAATCAAAGAATATCCGTGTGCCTAGTCTCGCACGGATACCAGTGACTGGAACCAATGTGTACCAGTACCTTTTTCTAAAGTAGACGCCCCCCATCGGTCAAGTTTTAACTTGTGTCGCGGTGGAATAGATTAGGCGGGAAACAGAAATACCGATGATAGATTATTATAGTCCTATCAGCTTATAGCACCCACGCTTCATAACAGGTGTTATAAGTGCCGTTTCGTTGCAAAGCAAGCAATTGGAAAGCGTAGAGTTAAGGGGGGATAGCGAAACCGACCCCGCCAACTGGTGGCTAACTCAATGTTATGAAGACAATTCTCCCATGCGAAAATTAGTCAGTTTAAGCAAACATTTACTCTATGTAAATGTTTCTTAATTTAATTGTCCCGGCAACAGGGCAATTATGACTACAACCCTGCGAATGGGTTATAATAATATGATATTAATCACAAATCATAATATACATTATATTCCTATGGATTCCTATGAATATATTAAATAAAAGAAATGTAGATAAGATTTATGAGTGAGCGTAAGCGACATGAATAAATCGAAATCTACAGGAGCACCGATAGGTGTCTCCTTCCAGTATTGATCTAAATGACAATAATTGGAGTTACAATATTGATCTAAATGACAATAATTGGAGTTACAATATTGATCTAAATGATAAGTATTATGCAAGAGAAATGAAAGAGTAATTGTTGATATATATATATATATTGTGTTTAAAATGAAAGAGTAATTCTGTTATATAGTAAAATGTAGTTGGCATAGATCAACTGAAATACCACTAGAAAAATACAGATTGATTAAAAAAAGATGATCAGTAAATATAATGACGATGAATTCTATGCAGTAATGAAGAGGTAATAACATATGCCAAGTAAAAGCAAAATCAAAGGATCAGCCTTTGAGAGGGAGATGGCAAAATTTCTTAGTGAAAAATATGACGAGAGTTTTGTTCGTGTACCTAACTCAGGTGCTTACATTGGTGGTAAAAATCAAAAAAGAACTGATGTATTATCCGAGGGGCAAATTAGAGCATTTAAGGGCGACATTATTCCACCAGATGATTGGATTTATTTTAACTCCGAAGCAAAGTCATACGCAGATTTTCAGTTTCATGCGTTGATGACGCCAGGCTACATTCCTATTTTAGAATCTTGGATTAATCAAACTATGGAAGTTGCAGAAGAAAAAGACTTAAACATTCTGTTCATGAAATTCAATCGCAAAGGCAAGTATATTGGCTTTGAGAAAAAGATTCTTGATCAAGGATTAGAAATGACAAATCACAACATTTATCAGAGTGAAAATCATGGTAAATGGGTGTTTGTCGGAGAAGAAGAATTTTGGGAAAAAGCAACAGAAGTTGTCCAGATTATTTCCACAGAGGGATATTACAATCAAGGCTATTACTGATTATACAATAACAGATTTCTGTTTTTCATAACCAAACAAACATTTGCCACATCCACGAATAAGATTAGCAAGCATTTGTGGATCTGTCTCCATCAACTCATTCAATGATTCTTCATCTACTGTTGATGTGAATGCCCAGATTTCTGGGTTACGTTGTTCATTAAATCGAGCGCGAAGTATCATTTTATTTAGTGGAACATTTACTGAAGGATGCTTTGCTTTATCATCACCTTGTAGAATTTTCCAAGTATGATCATCGCACTCTTTATCATATTTCTCTTTTTCTTCTGAAACATTGATAAGGCACTCAAATCCCAAACAATCAAACATCGTAAGAAATTGCGTTGCTTCATCTTCCATGAATTTCTCCTTTGCTACACTATTAGTATAGCATTGATTCGAAAGATGTCAAGTTCTTTCGTCGGAAATAAATTCTACGATTTTAATCTGTAGTATATTTTTTGGATTGCGAGGATCAACCGGAGACATAAATGTATCTCTTTTTCCTGGAACACTTTTGAATCTAATATTGCCAAATCCATACAATATTATACCGACAAATTGTCTCGGTAGTTCTTGGACTGATAGAATAACAGATTTCTTTGGAGCAGGCTTTGTTTGCTCCAAAGTATCTGGATTGATGGAATTAACCAACAATTTCACTTTTACTCCTGTCTTCAATTTTGGTAACATATTATATCAATGAATTTATTACAGACTTTTATCATCTGTTAAAATGTCATTCTCTCCATTTTATAACCCACAATAATCGTGGTTTATAATATTTATGTTAATCCCTCGTATCGTCCTCTTGAGTGAAGGTAGTAAATCCATTTTCCTTGGTAACATTCAAAATATTGCCTACCCGACCAGTGAGTTCTTCTTTGTGTGAAATCAAGAATATAGACCGATTCATTTCGCGGGTCATTTTTTTCAAAACACTCAATGAAGATTCTACTCCGTTTGTGTCCATTCCTGAATCTATAAGTTCATCTACGAATAGAATATTGATAGACGAATACATAGATTCAAATATGTCTCTGAATGCCCAAGAAAGACCCAGTATCAATCTATTTCTCTCACCTCTCGACAGATTATCAAAATCTAAATCTCTACCCAAATCACTAATATCAACAGACAAGTCATTTTGAAATTTCACCGAATGTGGTAATCCCAATTCACTAATATAATGTTCTAATCTAGTATTCAAGAAGTTAAGATTTTGATCGATTATTTTTTTACGAACAAAACTATCTTTGTTCGAAAGGAGCTTCATCAAGAATTCTTGATGATCTTTGAATAAAGTGAGTTCCTCCAAAACAGAATAACTTATTTCTTCAAGGGAATTTCTCTCCATATCGTGAATTTGACTTTCATATGGATCTTCTGCCTTCGAAATGGTTATTAGTTGATCACTAAGTGACTTTACTGAAGTTTGATGCTCATATGCGTCTTCTGCTGTAGGGTAAAATGGAGATAGTGTTTCTTCTAAATCTCCTATTTCTGCAATTATTGTATGGTGGTCTTGTTCTTGTGAAAGATTGGACAGTATTTGCATATTTGCTTCAGTAAGCATATCTCTCTTATTTTTCAGAATTTCTTCCTGCTTTGTGTCATGGATATCTTGTCCACAAGCATGGCACTTATGCCCTTCTAACAGTTCAATTTCACGATTGAGTTTTTCAATTAGTGACTCTTGTTTAGTATTATCACGATTGATACTTGAAATCCATTTATTTGCTTCGGTTATTTTTGATTGCTTTTCATTGTATATTACTAAATCTGAATGTATTTTTAGTTCGGATTCAATGTTGACATGTGATAAAGCGTCTAACGCATCTTTTAAACCCTGAAGATCGGACTTGTGTTTACTTTTCCAAACCCGTTGTCGCCGCCTTATATCATCAATACTTTTCAAAATCTTTTCGTTTGAAGTCTGTAATGCTTTTATATTGTATTCCTCATCCTTTATTTTATCTTTGATGATTTTCATACTTGTTTTTAGTGTTTCTGCTTTGTTTGAAAGTTCTGTGATACCCAAGAGTTCTTCAATGACCTCTCGTTGGTCAGCAGCCCGCATAGATAGAAATGGTTCAGTGTATGTATTCAGCGCAACAATATGCTTAAACATCAAGTGAGAAATACCTATGATATTAGTTACTTCTACTTGAGTGTGTCGCATTTCTCCGTGTGCTTCATTTTCAAGATCATTCAAATCGACCCCATCACGCAATAACCGAAATATATTTGGTTTTCTGCCACGCTCAATTCTATATTCTTCGCCGTTATAATCAAAATCGACTGTTACTACCATTTGCTTGGCATTTGTTTTATTGATAAGATTGTCTGCTTTAATTTTAGATAGAGCAGCACCGTATAACGCATAACTAATAGCATTGATTAATGTGGTTTTGCCTGTGCCATTACGTGAACCATCGCCGCCCAAATCTAAATTATTGCCTAGGACCAATGTGAGATTTTCATCGGCCAACTGCACTGCTTGTGTTACATTGCCGCAACTCATAAAGTTTTTGATCGTGACGTTTTTAATTTTTAACAAAATAAGTAATCCTTGTTACAAGCTATTGTAAATATCAACTAATAAATTATTATTGAATGATCCATCCAGTTGCGATAATTGTGATATGACTATTTCATCAACTGTTTCAAAATGTAATTCAATGCCGGAATCGTCCTTATGCTCAGTATTTCTCATTTGCTGCATGGATAAATCTCGTAATGCATATGTATCGATGAACGTGTCTTTTATAAAACTTGCTTCTTCATATGTGATGTTGATATCCAATGATACCCGAATATTAGATTTTGGAAGCAAATATTTTTCGGGATTATCAAGAAGATCAGATAGTTGAATTGTTTTATATGATGGTGCATTATCCCACGGAAAGAATTCTGGCTCCTTATCCCATTCTAAAAACATCCATCCGCGATCATCATCCCAAGCATCTGAAAAATTATGAGGAAATGGATTTCCGATATATATAACGTTGTCTCTAACTTGTCGTTTGTGGAAATGACCAGAGAAAACAAAATCAAAATGTTTAAACATACCGTGATTTAGTCCGCCGTGATCTGGCATTTCAACCATAGCATTCAACTTAAACTTCGGTAGTTCAAGATGACCAAACAAATATTTTGCTTCCATCATAGGAACTGCTTTCCATTCATCATTTACTAGCCAACTTACTAACGCAACATCACCAATAACCTCGCTATCCCTTATAAGATGAATATTTGGCAGGTCTTCAATAAATTCAATTGAGTTTAACGCACGACTTTCGCGATAATATAAATCATGGTTTCCTAATAAAAAATATACATTATCAAACGCATCGTTCAACTTTCGTAATCCAGCTAATGAATACTTCATTGTTGAAATATTCAGGCTATTACGATTATGATGCCAATCGCCTAAAAATATACAAGTTTCGCAATTTTTTTCTTTTGCTTGTTCTATGAACCAATCAATAAATGAATCGCAGTCATCGTTGTGATACTTGGCATTATTTCGCATACCATAGTGAATATCACCAAAGCAAGCAGCACGTTTAAAAAGGTTTGTCATTTGTCAGAATAAATCTCTTTTATTGTTTCAATGGGAACGTTACCTTCATTACTAAGATCAGCATTCATAACCTTTTCCCAGCGTTCTTTTGATTTCATTTCGTGTTCAATTTGTCTTGTCCAACTCGGCGATTGACCAGCTTGCTGAAGGAGATCATCACGTAAACGTTGATTTTTCTTTTCTGAATTTAATACCCGTGTAAATGAGTTGTTAACTGTAGCAGTATAATAAGCAAATGGATTATCACTCTTTGCTTCATTAAACTGTAATCCAACCTGAGCAAGTTGGAGAAGTGCTTGCCCCTTCATTTCATCGTTGTACGTATATCCTCTCCAGTTGCCTTTTTGTGAATATCTTTCGACTAGCTTGATGTACATATTGGCAAGAGTTGTTGTTACTTTTCCCGACATAAGATCAAACTCTTTATTTGTGTTATGATGACTAATACCAACACATACAGATCGACCATTACGTATAACATAATGCTTGAATGGCAAGAAGTTTAGTTTAGATTTTGTATCTGCTATAGTTTTAGGATTTTTTTTACGACCGATTTCATCTGGTATATGCTCAAAGGTAATAACTCTAAAAACAACATCCTCGTCTCTGATGGTATTCGCATCAACCGCAAAGTCTATTTGTCTAAGCTTTTTATCCTCATTAGCATCGTATGCCAACTTTTGTCTACGCAATGCTTGATTTTGTTTTGCCTGTTCGATATTCTCTGACTTTAAAATATCTTCGACATCTGTGATTTCATTAGCGTCCCCGAGAATCAAATCGTACTGATGATATTTGTCTCTATCTTCAAACCAGCAAAAATTGATCTTTGATTCATGTATTTGCTTTAACATATCTTTGTTATTGAGATAGTTTACCCTTTTTGCCATAACAATGTTTCTCCTAAATTAAATATAAGTATATCATTCTTGACTTGATAAGTCAAGCGTTTATAATAAGTACAAAGTTTATTGTGTGATAAATACTGATAACACTATTTATGAGGAGTTAATAATATGCCGCTACAAGATTGGGGATTATTCGACCGTGTTATTACAGAACCAGTAACAGAACCAGTTGTGCCGCGCCCGCGTGTCGAGGATGCTGTCCCAGCGGCAGCAGCGCCAGCAGCGACCGCCGGTGCTAGGATTGGTGCTTTCGGCAATTTTATGAACTTATTTGGCCAGATGTCAACCCAAAATGGTGGTGCTAGTGGAGAAACGCAAGCGGCTGAGCAAATCACTTCGGATCTTATAAAATCTGGTGGTATGAAGATTACACCTGTTTTCATATCTGAACCAAGAGGATTACTTGGATTATCAAAATGGTATTTTCCATTTAGTCCGATTATAAACACTAATTTTTCAACCAACTATTCATCGTATAACATGACACATTCAAACTACCAACAGATGGCTTTCGATTCTTCAGAAAACGCACAGTTGTCGATAATAGGAAATGTCACAGCAAGAGATGAAGCAGAAGCAGAATTTATATTGGCAGGCTATTGTTTTTTTCGCGGAGCAATGAAAATGTTTTGGGAAAAAGACGGAGATAATGCAGGCAATCCACCTCCGATACTTAGATTGAATGCTTATAATATATATCAAAACGTGCCAGTTCTAGTTAGTGGTTTCACTTGGAATCTGGAAGATACGACAGATTACGTTACTTATGATTCAGAGATATTTGGACCTGGAGTTAGTATTCCGAAAGTAAGTTCGTTTGTTCTTCAACTGACTACTACGTATGGACCTAAAAACATAAGAAATAACTTTAGCGTCAAAGATTATGCCGCGGGCAAGCTTAATGGAATAGGATACTTATAAATGTCTGATAAACACTACAGTCCGTGGTCAAAAACCGGAATAATCAACAATACTATACTAGATATACAGCGTAAACGATTTTTAGTTCGTGATAATTTCGATATGGAATATACAATTGAAAATAAATATGATCTGCGGCCAGATTTGTATAGCTTCTATATGTATGGAACAGCAAAATATTGGTGGATTTTTGCAACCAGAAATCCAGACATACTATTTGATCCAATATACGATTTTACGACTGGCACAACAATACGTGTTCCACAAATGAAAAATATCAAAGGGATGAGATGAAATAATGAGAGATGGCACAAGCGACAGATTACTCGGAGACGTACAGCCCGTACCGACCGACATCGATCACACGGCGGAATATCTAGCGGCAGCATTCGACCAATCCCAGTTCAGAACCAATACATATACAAATGATTTTGCGCCGACAGGCGCCGACAGAACAGGCGGAGGCGTCGGTGGCAGAACAGGCGGCGGTGGCGCCGACAGAACAGGCGGAGGCGGCGGTGTCACCACGAGTTCTACTGCAGCAACACAATCGTTAGAAGAAATGGATGCAACGCACTCTTGGATAGAAAATCCGTTGAATGAGTTTGAAATATACACATACAATCTTGAACTATTCGTAGTTTCACAAGAAGACACTATTACATATCTAAATGGCGCTGAAATCGGTAATAGTGGCGAAGAACCAGGAACAAACAAACTAGTAATAGCACATACTGCAGAAACGACAGAATTTATAATCAGTGACTTGAGTTTCATAACGCTCGGAACTTCATACTCATCTAATATAGGATTGGCTGGAGCAGCGACAACATTTGAATTTGTAATTACACAAATCGGCGATACAAATTTAGCAGAAACATTCGATAACGTCGCTGTTTCAATGGGATGGCCAGGAATTTCAAGAGCAACAATGTTTCTTAAAATTGAATTCAAGGGATTCGATGGTGAAAATAATAATGTCGAAGTTAATGAAACAAAAATATTACCTATACGAATTAGCAGCATTGCCGATATAAGTACAAGAACTGATGCACGTGGAACACAAACATCATTGTCTGCTGTTACTGTTAGACAGTCAGGATTTATTGCAGGAGATATGATCGATAAAGATATTATTATACAGAGAGAAGGAGAATCTGTATTAGATTATCCATTGGAGAATTTGCTTCCAGCGATAATCGATACTATAAATGCGGATCTTAATTCAGAAACTTTGCGGCTAGGAGGAGACCCAAACTCCCCTTATTATAGTAGTTATGAAATTGAACTTAGCGATAATTTCAAATCTACGTTTGGACAAGGTCGCATAAGCATCGACATTCCTACTGATGCCAGCAATACATCTATTAGCGCAGGAGCAGTTGAACAATATAGATTGCGTAACACTGATGGTATCATTACACTTCCTGCATCATCAAGTATATATAGTACTTTAACGAGTTTGATAGAAAATAGCGATATTATAATGGCTGAAATGAGTGGAGAACATGAAGGGCTTACAACAGATTTCGCAATACGAGTAGATGCAGTGCCACTGGAAAATGGGTTTAATGTTATTACCGGCAATTATTCTCACGCAATCAAGTATTATGTAGGAACAAGAGAAGTATATACATCACAAAGTACCGCCGAGGACTTAAATAAAGCCGCGCATGGCGAACTTATGTTAAACAATATTCTTAATAATAACTTCTTAAATAAGATATATCACTATCAATATACGGGAAAAAATGATCAAATTTTGGGGTTTGACATTTCCTTTAATCAAGATTTTGTTAGAGGACATTTGAATAGTTCAAGTTTAACAAACCGCGTGACACATTTCGCGAATCCTACAGAATACATAGCCTTTAGAGATTTGTTAGAGGAAACCAGACATTCAAATATATTACAATCCCACGAAATAGCAGAAGCAAGAGTTGATGCAGCCCAAGCGACATTGGAAAATATCAGATCGTCACCGGATCGCGAATATCTGCAGGAGGCCTATGGCGCTGAAACAGCGGCAGTAGCCGCCGAAGACGACGCACAAGCAGCCGTTACTAGAGCTAGAGATGACAGAAGGCGAGTAATAGGCACTGACATTAGTGAGAATATAATGTCGATGTCCAATAATTTTACTACATCTAATCCAGGAGCAAATTTGGCAGAAGATATGGACAAGGACTTGATTTCGGCTTCAGGGTCACAAGAAATGATTGCGTTCCTTCGAACTATTATAGATAATCCAGTCGAATATGTACCATTGCTTGAAGTAGAACTAGGACCAAAAGGATATTCAGGTCTTAGTTTTGATTATAACAATCACCATCGCATGTTATCAAGAGTAAAGCACCGAGAAGGTCACGGAATGGGATTCTCCATGGCAGAAGCAAAAATGGAAATACGAGGCGATCCATATTGGATAAACAGTTATATTACAACTCCATCAGCAGATGCAGCCCATGCCGAAGTAACACGCCGCCAATATAATGAGGTGCCAGGTCAGAATTATATAATGATTGTTTCTAATGGTGCGGATGATACAAATGAGGACGATTCGATACGGGTTGCTAACTTATTTAGAAGTATATATTGTATTAGGTCAGTTACCAACTCATTTAGTGCTGGATTATTCACTCAAACTCTTGACATGGTAAAAATAGTATTTTCAGAAGATGTTGGAACTACTCCAACGGCTGCTGTAACTGAAGATCCTGCTGGCAATGGTGCTAGTGATGATACACCTCCCACAGATGATGATATTAATGATGATACTAATGATGATACTAATGATGATACTAATGATAATGATAACGATGACGATGACGATGACGATACAACTCCTCCTATTGATGCTGATGCTGAGTTACGAAATGAGTGGCGAGATAGGGTCGGTGTCGGAATAATTCAAGATGCTAATCATGCAAGAGATTTATTGTTAGAAGATCCATCAGATACAGATAGAATAAGAAATTATAACTTACAACGAGCAAGATTGCAGCAGTATATTGACGCAGAGGCAAATTATGATGGTGCTACCCCTGCTACCGATTTGGCATCTACGCTTGATTATTCATTGAGACAAGATTTCGGAGACAATGCCGCAGCCGCGACCATATACCTTAACGAACTTCAGTCAATATACCCAGGTACTGTGACTCCGGATTTAGTGTATACGTTACAACACTTGTATGGAGAAGAATTAATAATAGACGGCATAGATCAAAGTGATGTTGATGCTATCGGAGGAGCAATAGAACAAGTTACTACTGCTACTATAAATCCTCACGCGTTACATGGATATGGACCAGAAACTCAACTAATAATTGACGCCGCAAATGAGCAAATTTCTGGAGACTATGGAGTATACTATCAGGATAGAATAATTACTATCGCGCAACGAAATGAAATACGACGACTAGAAGCACAAGCAGAAAATATGTCTGAAATCGAAAATTATTTGGCGACATTAGATGAAGACCTTGTAGTTCAAGCAGCAACAGTTCATAACAATACACAAGAATACTATGCTAAATTGGCTGAGGCAGATGAAATAAGAAGTCGCATCGCTGCTGGCGAATATACAAATCGCGAAGATTTACAACGCGATGAAAGGGAATTGGCAGAGTTGGAAGAAACTATAGCACAGGATTATTTGGCATTGCCTCCTTCTACTCCTGAAATGGTATATACAATCGATGTTACTCCGTCAGGAGTGGAGATTGATCTTATACATAATCCCATAATGCCTCCTCCTGTGCAAACTCTTCCGGTATATATAAATAGTCCTGAACCGACATATGTTCCACCGGAGTTAGTTGACACCTTGAATTCAGCAAGAAACGATTATAGCGATATTATGTATGGCATGTCTCATGGTTCATACGTGACCGTGAATGTTACTGATCCCAGTGGAAATATTTGGGAGCAAAAAATATATGATATTGGTAGCATTATGTCGAGTCATAATATTGGAGTAAACCTATCAGCCCAATACGGATTATCAACCCCCGCATTTGTTGATGGACAACACATAACTTCTGCTGCATTACAATCTTCCGGATATCCAATTTATTATAATGATTATGTAGAAATACAACAAAACGTAGCAGACAACTATCCTGCTATCACTGTAGGTCGCCAGCTTCCTCCAACAGGCACAAATGCGCCAGATACTGATACCCCAGGACCGTTAAGACTTAATGTAGGCGGACATGGTTTAACTATTGATGCTGCAGAGCTAATTTAAAAAAAGGAAATACTGATATGAGACGCAAACCGTCAGGCATAGGAAAAAGCTTACGTGATAATAGATTTGGTTCTGACAATCCATTACCAGTGCAACTTTCAGTAAATATTTATGAAGCAATCGTAAACGACAACGTAGACGCAAGAGGACAAGGAAGAGTACAAGCTTATATACCATCACTAAATCAACTACCAGAAGACTCCCAAGTGTATTTGTATGCTTCTCCGTTTGGGGGAACAACAAACATGACCTGTCTCTTATACACATCTGACGCTGCCGACGAATAGAGAGGTGTAGATCTCGGTGGTCGCCGTATCATTA
>ENA-OSIY01001125-OSIY01001125.1-marine-metagenome-genome-assembly--contig:-NODE-1125-length-14550-cov-8.621986_pt1 | contig 14550 bp, 9 predicted proteins | sample MGYA00237884_ERZ534233 | MGnify/ENA primary metagenome ERZ534233 (study PRJEB26412, sample SAMN06343840) | marine metagenome | isolation source: estuarine water | place: USA: Columbia River Estuary... | reverse complement strand
CATATACATAAACTTCAACGATACGGAACTTCTTATTATCGTGATATTGTCTTAGATAATTGGCATAATCTTGCTCGCTGGATAATCTCGGAACTTTGGATAAAAATTCGTCTATGTTGCAATAGAAGTAATGAAAAGACATATCCGGCGGATTATGACCTTCGTTATAATAGAACAATCCATGTTTATTTTCATTTGCGCACAAATATGGAACCTGCTTTATATATTCTCTCGATTTTTCTCCAAATACGTCATCAACTTCAAATCTCTGAAAATGTGTATATCCTTGCGACTTTGCGTATAATAACGCATTGAAAAGATTTATCATAACAGACAGCCCGTGCTTTTGTAATACAGGAACAACGTCGTGTATATAAAATCCATCAACGAAACATTTCCAAAAATCTACAAGACCAACATCGTCATACTTTTCTTGAAATAGTTGATTGCGACTATCATACAAATAAAACTTTACATATTTTAAAATCTCCCTGTCCACCACGGTGTTGGATACAAGCAATACTTCGTGACCATCTTCTTTCATCCAATTTATCGTATTCAATAACTTGGATCGAATTGAGTCGTTATATACAAAACTATCAACTATGGTAATAACCTTGTGTTGCATATCTTTGATTGTCCACGGTGACAGCATATGGAGCACCAGTATATTTTGCCAATTTTTCTTCAAACTCTTCTGTTATTCTGTATATTCCGTTTGCCATAATATTTTTATTTGGTTGCAACTATAAACCCGCCATTAGAGTGCTGATGCTTTATGGTATATTTGAATCCAGACCCGCGCAACAATGCCAATAATATTGCAACTTCTTTGTCTATGGTTTGACCACTCTGCATGTGATATTCAACCAACATTGTTCCAATTTTATCCAGATCTTCTTTCTGCATGCTCTCAAAAAATGGATATTCGCCACCTTCTATGTCCATTTTCATCAAATCTATATGATCAATATTATTTTCCTTGATAAAAGTGCGAAATGAAATTCCTTGTATTTTGTGAGAAACAACCAAGCTGTTTTGATGATTTTTATTGATCGATCCTATGGTAGAATTGCTGGGATCTATGAAAAACTCCAATTCACCATCTTTATCACACAGTGCTTTGTCTATTATGGTCAATTCATCCGATGTATATGTATCTCTCAATGTTTTTAATGCTTGTGTGTTTGGTTCTATTGCATATATCTTTTTGCATTTGGCTACATACTTGATATATTCAACCCAAATACCAGCGTTGGCACCAACATCAACAACGGTGTTAAACTCTTTTCCTTTCAAATATTCATTGTATTCACCATGAACAAAAAACTCCATATAGTTATTATATGTTGGGGTGATATTATTCTTTGTTTTCAGTACTGGCTTTTCTACATTGACAGTTCGTATTCTGAAATCTTTGGAGTGTAATAAATTTTCTCCACTATATACCTCAACAGTCATTCCACCAAAAAGAATATCTGTTTCAAAATCTCTATACCTCTTGTCCACAGGAATAATCCAATAAGTTATATTGGCGTTCAAAATTTCATGTTGTGCTGCATACAACACCGTTTTTGAGTCTATGTCCTTTACAGACACAATTGCATTTTTAATATCGTGTTTGGACAGATATTCAATCTTGTTTTCCGAGCGGTCGTATCCTATCTTGATATCTTCTTGTTTTTTTATAAATTCTGGCATAATATCGTTTGGTTTAATTTTCAGAGTTTTTAGTATTTTGTTTAAATTTTCATCCTTGCTATCATAATCAAGATATTTTATATTTTCATATTTGTCATACATTCCCATATACACAGGAGAATTATAAATCAACGTTGGTATATTGTATGATATTGCTTCGCGTATAACTAATGGACTTGTTTCTTTGTCTCCATTTTCATCCTTGGACACAAACAGAAACAAATCGGCTGCTTGATAAAAATTATCCACATCTTTTCTTTCATTCCACCATTTGCAGTTGGATGGAAAATCTTTCATCAACGGTTCCCAATAGCTTCTAAAATTGTCTGCTTGATTTCCAATAAAATGAAACTGTATAGGTTGGTCCTTGAGTATTCTAGCATACTCAATAATTTCTTTTTGATTTTTTCTTGATGTGAACAAACCAACATGCATCACATGTTTTTTCTTGGGATCAAGACCCAACACTCTTAGTGCTTCTTCTCTTGGTTTTCTTGGGTTGATAAGAATGGGATATTCACAAACTTCGGATGGCACATCAATTTCTTTGAGATTTTCTTTTTGATATTTGCTCACATATATCAATCGGTCTGGAAAAAACACTTTAGTTTTTGGATCAAAGCTGCTGTCATGTGATGTTTCAATGATTTTATATCTTCTATCTTTGATGTATATCTTTTTAGCAATATCATTGTCCATGAAATATTCTGGCATTTCTTCCAGATGCACAACATCAGGGTCCAAATCTTTGATTATATCAACTATTTTTGAGCGATCATAATTTACAGAAATCAATCTGTCTTTGAGAATTTCTTTTATTTTGTTCTTTTGAACTGTGAAACAGCCGTGGTCTGCATACTCTATGCAATATACTTCATGGTCTTTGTGCAATACCTGTATCTTCTTAAACAAAAATTGTGGACATCCACCCGTTGATAAATGCGGAGCTATATATAAAATTTTCATCTTTAGTAGAGTATAACTATTGTTTTATTTGTCAAGCGAAATTTACAATAATCGCTCGTTGATATATATTGAATACCAAAACAAATTTCAAATTTTGTATTTATATAATTACTTCTTTCGCAAAGAAAAACTAAAAGCTGAACTTATACTTCAACCCAAATTATTAACAACCAACGCGGTTCCATTTGGATCAACAAATATTTGTTTTTTTAATGGCAAGAAAGTTTGATTATATATAAAAGTATAAGAATCTTCGCCATATGCAAGTTGATGAGCACCATCATATAGTTCGGCTTCAATTTCAAACAATTCGTTGTTCAAAGTAGCTTTTATTGGAATCTTTATTTTAAAATTATCCACCGAATAATCCAACGCCTGATATGAACACAATTTGAGTTTTGATATGCTCCAAACACCAGACACAGGAACCAATATTATTGTGCCATATCTTTCTATATCAGAAAAGAAAGTTGATTTGTATCTTTGACCAGCACCAAATCTAAATGTACTATCAATAGTAGCAATCTTTATTTTGTCAGTGCCGCTTACAAAATAAACATACAGCACTGATACACTTTCATTTTCAGCCGCTGGTTTTACATTTATAGAAAACTCATACAATGAATTTTGTTTCAACAGAATTGGATTGCTGTCATGCACAGCACCTTGTATTAAATTTTCTTGAGAATTGGTATATGAAGTCAATTCTGGTGCATTGTTGAGTCCCAGATATGATGCAGTTGGATATGATGCAAAATTTATAAAAGCGTCGGACTTACCATACCAATAAGAATTTGAAAGAAGATCGTAACTTATATACGCCGCAGTTCTGCCTGTGCTTGTGGCGTCTTTATATATCACATAATCATTTTGATTTTCATTTCCTGCATGAGATACAGTAACACCGTCAATAAAAACTTGGTTGGTTTGTGAAAATACACAACCACCTTGTATCAACCAATATTTGGAAACATGTGCAGAATTATAAAATTCGCCGGGATTATTGTATAGTCCATTATCAAATTTGGTTGTTGAAATTAAATTTGTAGGTTTTATTTTTCCTTCACAAATCAATGTTTTTGTTTCTGGACTATTTAGGCTACGACCATAAACTTTATAGCTATTCAGATCTCCACACAATACACGCAAGTTGTTGAAATAGATATCCAATATGGATTTTTTGTAGAAATTGGAACCAGATACAATTGCTCGTGGCAATTCAGTTACAATATTTTTGTGAATAATTTCAAACTCACCATTATCAATACTCAATATGTAAAAATTTTTTTTATGGTTAACTGTTTGCTTTGATGGGTCATTGCTTGTGCCATATCCTTTTATATTTACCAAGTTATTTTTAGCATATGAAGAATCTTGATTGGAACGATCTATCAAATCAGACACAGTTGAAAAAGGAATATCTAATAACACCGTTGTATCATTTACCACACTATCAATATTTGCTATAAAATCAGTAGAAAGCAGTCCTTCATACTGTACTTGATTATTTGTATAATTGGTATATGTAAATTTCTTTACAGTTGGACTCTTTATACGAACTTGTTCACCTTCCATGGATGAACTAAATTTTGATCCACCTTTCCAATATAATTGATAAATTGGCTTGTCGTATTGATAATCATAATCGCCAGCAGAATTATTTTTTGGAAATACGGCAATTGATGAAAATGAACCGGACGATATATAATAGGAAGATACTGGATATATTGGACAATCATATATTTCTGATGATACTTCAATATATGGAGAATCAAAGAATCTTACTTCAGTGTCTGTCTTTTTTGTTGGATCAATCAATATATTATCAGACCATAATATATTCACTTTTGTCAACGGAGTGGACGACGGAGCTTGAATCAGTGGAAGTCGCTGATTTTTATCTATTTTATATCCATTGTTCTTAAAGTAAGCAATTCTTCCGGTATAATCTCCAGCATCAAGTCCAATCGAACGTATTTCCAACCTACCAATGCCAGTTGGTGCGGTTGATGGAATATTAACATAATACAACCTACCAGAATCAGTGACTTCATTGTATTTTGCGTCCGTTGGACGTATAATACCAGAAGATAATACATTTCCATCCACATCATATGCAGATAATGTAATATCCGAACCCGGAACAACCAAGTTGGTCGGATTTACAATGAAAGAATTTTTTCCAGATTTTAGCGTATCCTTGAAGTTGGATAATAGAAAATATGTATTCTGCGAGTTGCTGTCTGGTACTTGATCCATAGGTTATATATACGCCTATGGATAAATATCGCTCAAATGCTATTATCAATCTTACTAAACCCGTTTTCCTTCTTGATTTCCAGTTGTTTGTCTACCATGTCTCTCATGGCATCAAGATGGCTTATTATAATAATGAAATCAAAACTGCTCTTTAGATAGTCAAACAATGTATGTAGCATAGGAAGATTTGACGCATCCAAAGCCGACATTCCTTCATCAACTACCAAAAAGTTGGAACGCGGTAGATTGCTGATGTTGATCAAAGATACTCGCAAAGCCAAAGCACTAACAAACTTTTCCATACCAGAACATAGTTCCAATGGCCATTTTTTGTCATCATATTTGATATATACATTGACATTCTTACCATCTGTTTCAATACCCATACTAAACTCAACCATCTGAGACAATATATTATTCACATCTTGTTCAATTCTTGGAATGGCGTCTGAAATAATTTTATATGGCACGCCATCTTTTCCAATAGAAGTTAGATAATATTGATAAGCAGCAAGTTCGTTTTCATGCTCTTCTATTTTCTTGATTTGTTCTTCGATATTTTTTATTTGATCAGTCAATGATACTTTGCGGCTATAAGCATCCACATATTCTCGTTCAATATTCTTTAGTTTTGACACAATGATAGTATTTTCATCCTTTAGTTTGGATAAAACAACCTCAACAATCTTGTTGCTTTCTACAATTTCTTTGGATTTTTCATACAACTCAACCAGATTGTCAATATCAACTATTCTATTAGAGTTTTTAGAAATTAGATTATTGAGGTTGGACTTTTCCAATTCTTTCTTGGAAATAAATGCTGTGAGTGTATTGATAGTTTCTTTGAGCAGCACACTTTGTTCATATTGAGCCACAAATGGTTCAACTTCTATAATCTGTGTTTTGATGGTTGATATGGCATCAAACAGTTCTCTTGCATCAGTTTTGTCGGATTCCAAACTATCTTTGGCAGATATAGCATCTTTTACAAACGCATTATCACAGCAATATTCACAATTTGGATCATATTTGTGGTTGGATAGATGTTCTATCTTCTTGAGTTTTTCTTTGACCACGAGCTTAAATTTTTCCAATTCTTGCTCAAGATGAGTTTTTTGACGAACAAAACTTGCATGCTTGTCTGATTTTTCTTTTAGATCATCTGGAAATGCAGATATTTTATTAGACGCATCCACATATTCTTTTTTCTTTGACTCTGTGTTTGTGTCAATAACTGAAATAGCATCAACAGCTTGACTATTTTTTGTTTCTAAAGTTTCGCGCTCTTTTTTTAGAGCAACTACATTTGTTGGCACATTTTCAAGTTTTATAATCTTGGCTTGTTGTTCAACGATTTTATTATCAAGTTCATTCTTCTTTGATGAATATTGATCGCGCTGACCAGTCAAATCAATAAGTTTGGACTCTGCCAATCCCAAATCATTTTTATTGGACTCAATCTTGACTTGATTGTTTTCTTTGTTGAATGACTTGATGGCACCTGTTAGTTCTTTTAGTTTGTCATTGCCCTTGGCTACAAGTTTATCAAACACATTTAGACCAATGAACTGACACAACAAATCCTTGCGTTCAGTTTGACCCATTTCAACAAATGACCCTTGATTGCCTTGTAATGCAAGTGAAGTTAATACAAAGTCATCATAATCACCGATATAATCACGAATGATTTCGTTTGTGCTTCTGCGAGCTTCACTATTGAGGCTAATCTTTTCTTCTTTCTCCATCTTATAGAAGTTTACATCAACTTTTACATTGCCCTTTTTATCTCTGATGCCTTTGCGTTCAATAACATATTGTATGTCATTTATCTCAAATGTAAACTTGCCATGAAAAGACATTTTTTGTGAGTTCATCACATGAGTTGCTTTGAATGCTCTGGCACTTTTATCAAATGCTGTAAAGCATAATGCGTCCATCAATGATGATTTTCCGCTCGCATTATTTGCGAACAATCCATACACAGATTCTAGTTTGGTAAAGTCAATAACATTGTTTTCACCATAACTAAACATGTTGCTGAACTCAAACTTGATTGGCTTCCAACGAATATTGCGTGCAGCATCATCTTTGCTCAAATCAGCATTGAGGTCTTTGTTGATTTTATGAACAGATGCAAGTGTGTCATCATCCATAATATCTGGATATTTAGATTTGAGTGCTTCACTAATAAGTTTATTTTGATAATCAACATTGCCAATCTGACTCAAATTGGCAGCAGCTTGAACACTTACAACTTTAGAAGCATCGTCGCCATCAACTCGCATATAAATAATATCGCTGATTTCGTGTGTCTTTTTGATTTCATTTACTACCTTTTTTAGTTCAGTAGCAATGGTTTCTTTGCAACGCACACGAAGTTTTGGCTTCTTGGGCATTGTGATTATATCAGTCATCAACTTGCCGTCATCAATATCAATAGTAAAATAACCATAATCATTTGGTATTTCTACATGCTTGTATGCTTTGTTCTTTACGTCCCACAAAGAAAATCCATGACCAAGCAATGCTTCACCGTGATTTTGTTGTATGCACGAACCAGCATAACGAATGATTGGCTTTTCTGCTACCGGATCATACATTTGCAGATTTTGTGCCATGTGTATATCTCCAAGTAGTGCCATGTCATGACCATCAAACATATCATTCATGATACTCTTGTTGGTCACAGTATAACCTACATCAGTCTTGGCATCAAATACACCACCATGAAACAAAGCAATCTTTGTATCAAACTCGGTCTTGATTTTCTTGGTCACATCTTTCATTTTTATAAATGAAGTATGGTCGGTGAAAATAGACATGTTATTTATAAGAATATTAGCAAATGAATACAACTTGCTTTCTTTTAGATAATAAAGATTGTCGTGCGCCAGATTATCTACAATAGGAGTCAAACTATCCAATCTGGTTGTGTTTGTGAGCAAACAATCGTGATTGCCAGCAATAACAACTGTAGGACGCAAATCAGATAAACCCTTGAAGAACTCACTTGCAATTTGCACAGCCTCGGGAGATAGGTCACATTTTGAATGAAAACTATCCCCTGTATTTATAATGACTGTGTTTGCTGGTGTCTTTTTGATTTCTTCATATAGTTTGGCAAACACTTCTCTATATTCTTGATGCCGTTTGGTCAATCGAATATGAATGTCGGATACATGAACAATATAATCTACGCGAGTAAGGGATGTATTCAGTTTTTCGTATGTATCTATCATATGTTATTCCAATCTTAGCATGGTCAGTGCTCTAAAGTCAAGCACATCTGTTTTTCTAATCTTTTCCATTGTTGCAGCAAAACCCAAAACATTTGGATCTTTGCCTTGCAGTTGTATCAACTTGGATACTTTACCAATAGAGTTTATATATTCTGCGATGCGAATTGCATTATTCAATGCATCATCATCCAACACAATATTCACTTCTGGACATTTGCTTTGTACAATTGTTGCTTTTAGTTTTGCGCTCAAAGTTTTTCCAAAAAGTGGAATTGCATTTCTTTTTATTGAGATTGCATCCAAAGCACCCTCGCATAAATAAATTGGAAAATCAAAATCAACAAGGTTTTCAAATCCTACAATATTTTTACTAAACTCGCTGTTTTTGTATTTGTAGCCATCATCATAATAACTGCGGCAACTATAAAAGTTTAAGTTATTGTTTTTATCATATGACGGAAATACAATACGATTGGCAAATGGTCCTTTGCTGCAATATCCAATGTTGTATTTTATAATATCACAAAATGATAGTTTGCGTTTTTTTGCATAGTTTAATGCAACACGATATTCTATACTAGCATCATTTTCCGCCAAACTTTTAAACTCATCTGGCAAACATAATATTTCACTATAATCTTCATATACTTTATTTGAAGTTAGTGAAGCAATCTTTTTATCAAACTCTGATAAACTATTTTTAGAAACATGTGCTCCTACAAGAGATTCCAACTTGTTGAACTGTTCTTGCGTGGCTTGTGCAAGTTTCAACAACCAATATAATCCTCTGCCTTTTATATTACATGTCCAACAATGCCAAGCATTTGGAGCATCCAGACACACTTCCAATTTTCGCTTGCGATGATGACATTTTGGACAATGATATTGTAAATTATTTCCTTTACGCAGTCGTCCTGTGTCTTTTAGAACATTATTTACTAAAATTGTGAGTTCTGATGTTTTTAGCGACGACATTTACATAGTCACTATACACAAAAGTGTTATATGGTCAACAAATAAAAAACCCGCCGTATTTTGGCGGGTTTATTGTTTTATAATATTATTCTCAAGTCCAAGCTTCGTGATCGACTATCCATTTAGCAACCTCTTCTATAGAACCATTTGTGCCATATTCATTTTCGCTAGGAAAAAGCATATAATTAGTTCCACCTCCACTTTCGTCGGTCCACAATACAGCAACAACTTTTCCCTTTACTCGCAGTTCCATTTCGCCGTCCATTATTGGATCTGGATTTGGTTTTAGTGTATATCCTTTTGATGCGGCCTTTGCCTTTCTTGCAGGGGCTTTGCGTTTTGGTGTTTTTGCCATTTCTTGGATTGTTTCGCTGATTAGTTTTTTTAGTTCGCTTCTTCTCATAATATTATGCTTGTTTGTTAAATGTTATATCAATAAGTATATGATAATATCAAAAAAAAAACGAAATATATATCAACCCGCTAAACTTAATACTATAGCATCTCTAACATCTTCCATTCTTTTTTCTTCATTGCCCTTTTTATTAAGAATAGTCCAAGGCTTCATGTCATATAGTTTCTCAACTTGTTCTTTTACAAACACTTTTGACTTTATTCCTTTGATTCTTGCTATGCCAAATGCTTTCTTTCGTGCTGTTTGAGCATGTATGCTTTCTACTTTCAATTTATAATGGTTTTCTAATATATAACCAACAACTGCCTTGTTTTTAACAAGTTTGATTATAACTTGCTGCGAAGTGCCTCCACCAGCAAATCCAAACAAGCTTTCTTCAATCATTATTTTTTCAAAAGTTTGATCTTTTAAAGCAGTTATAATAAGTTCTGCTTTAGCAGCATACTCAATCGCATCTGAAATATCAACAAATCCAGCACCAATAATAATCTTATTTTCTGATACAGCCCAACCACAAGTTGTGGTGGATAAATCCAATCCCAATACTTTCATATAACCTTTTTATAAAAACTATATTACAAACGACCAGATGGTGCGTACTTCGCGGTATTAATACCTTTGGTATCAATGTAATTCAAACCCGCGTCTGTGAATTGAGTGATTTTAATTGGTTGCTTGATTTTAAAGTTTTTCTGAGCAATGTCGTTTATTATCGCACCCGTTATTCCTATTGGACCATTTGCTGTACCGTTGATCGCATTGGTTGCGGTGTTGTCTGCACCTGCGTCCTTGGCACTGCCGCCGCCAACATTGGCAAGATCTTGATATCTTTTATAAATACCTTCAAGACCTCCGTCGGTTAGTGAATGTCTTTCTACTTTGTCTCTTGGTGTTGTTGAACCTGGATGCATATGTGTTTTCTCCTGTTGTTGTTTATTATAAATATAATGTTATGTATCAAAACGGACAACAATATTGACCGGCCAATCAATTAAATTTTTTATAGGACGACCAAGTTTGCCAACTGCCACAAGTTGATTGTCTTGATATAATCCAATTGTTGTGACACATGGTGACAAAAATGAACCAGTTGCATCATATGATGAACTATATTGATAGCCAATAAATTCTGGATTGACTCTGAATGGATCATTTCCACAATATGGATTTAGATAATCTTCAATATCTTTCACATATCTACGAGCAGAATCTGATGTGAGATATTGTGCCAAAGTACTTGGATTCAATCTCTTCAACACATACAGTGCCAATATATGACCATCATTCATGTTGATATTTCCATCACCGTCAATATCTAATAAACCAGTATCATATAAATTATTTGTTATAAATATATATGCGGTATTGGTGAACGCAGACAGATATGAATATTTTACGCTGGATGCTGTATCATCTTCTTGTTGTAACACATCTTCAGATTCTGTTTGAAGAATATCATTTGCCCACCAACTAAAATCGGTGTTTGTATCTTGTTCCAAAACAATGCCATTATCATCCAACACATAATCTGCATAAAACTTCTTGAGCTTCAAATATCTCATAATAAGATCCACATCTTTATGATCAAATACACCATCTTGATTTACATCAAATGTAAGAGGATTTGGCTGCAATGAAGTTGGGTTGGTACTATAATTAAATTCACCCGGTCTTATTGATACAAGATATTCATGTTCATATATTGTATGAGCACCTTGATAATCCAAAGTAAATCCGCGAGAACCTGTTGCTGTCATCACATCATGATACATTGATGATGTATTGGTGATTGCCAAATGTCCATTCTTATAAAATACATTGCCAATCTTTGGATCAACTTCATATTTGTTCATGTCATACACAAACACAGAACCGGAATATGATGATGAAAATGAACCAGATTGATTTACTGGATTAATTATCTGTGAATAAGATGCCAGCGATGCAGTATTCACAATTGGTGCTCCGACGCACATAAAATCAGATGCAATAGAAACAGAATATCCATATATGTTGTATGGATGATTTTCTTCTTTGTTTCTTCTCAATTCACCGGCTCTATACCAAGCATCATTTGTGAAATCAAAATTATACAATGTTACTCTACCCAACACAGAATCTAAAGAAGCAGAAGATTCGTAAGAATAATTTTCAAGGATATAAGATCCGCTGGAATATCCAACTGTTCTACCCTGTGTATCTGGTAATGAAGTGACTGCTGCGGTATTTCCGTCGATAGACACAGCGTGACCAAAATTATTGTTGGTCAAATATTCTCTGTTTCCAAATGTTTTGGTCAGAAGGTCATACTGCCATGTCAAACAGTCCGAGTTGTATCTGTAAGTGTATAAATAAGCTGCACCAAGTTCCATTGCACTCCCTGTATATCCATAATATGGTTTAAAACGTTTATCGGCCTTGCACCCGATAATCAAGTTTTTTCCGCTTATATCCACGCTATAACCAAACATGTCGCGCGGAATTGTACCAGACACATCAACAGAATATTCTGGTGCATCAATATTCAAATCACCGTAAGCCGAAGTTGCAGTGAATAGTTGATTTTGACTCCAAGATGCAGTTGGACATGCGGATAGAGATGCTGAGTGATAAGAACATGTGAACACAGTCGCGTAGCCTTTGCCGGTTTTGTTTGTTCCCACAACCAATCGGTTTGAATCCAAAGATACGCACCAACCAAAATTGTCACCAGCCGACTGATTGCTAGACGTGATTGTAGTTTCATACACCCACGAATAGTTTCCGGAAACAAATGTTGGTGTGTAACTTTGTGACGCAATATATGAACCTGTTTGTAGCTCTTTGCAAAAATCTTCTTGTGTAACAACCTGCATCCAGACTGAACCCGTGTCAATGTTTTGACACGGATATTCAGAATCCATGTATCTTTTCTTTCTGTACAAATATACCGCACCCTTACTGCCGCTAACACCCGTGGCACCAACAGCAAGAATATCATTGTCTATGGCAACCGAAGTACCAAATCTGTCTCCATCACTGTTTCCTTTTAGAATATTAATTATTCCCCAATTATCTTGACCACCCTTGTATCTGTCGTAGACACACACAAAACCGGGATATATACTTGAAGAACACACCGAACCTGTTGGAGAACCAACCGCCAAGAAATTGTCTCTTATACACACAGATGTACCGAACGAGTCTTTAAAATATGAAGATGTATCAGTCAAACTTTGAGTAAATGGAAAATGAATCTTTGCAATTGGGCGATGATGACCCAGTGTTTCATCATACTTAAATAACGCAGCATGACCAATACGATAATCGGATAAACTATAAGCATCCATTGATGAACCAACCGCAACATATTTTGACCAACAACTCACGGATTCACCAAAGTGTTCATTTTCAGGAAAAAATAAATCCTGGTGACTTCCTGTGTTTAATACCCAATCAGATCCACTTGATACTGGTGGAACATATGTTACTTGAAGCCCCATTGCCATATATTGTTTGGCATTTACATAATCAACATATTGCGTAGCACCATTGCTGAATGTTACATAAAATAAACCACTGCCTGTATCCCACTGTGAAATTGATACATGAGTGTCTCTTATGGCTTGTATCTCTGCCGTTGATGGAAAGTGAGATCCTGTCACATACAAATTGGTATAACCATCATCGTAAATTTTTAGCGTTTGGTGGATGTTGGAATCATCCACAATTTTAACTGTATCTGGTATAACCTTTTCACCATATACATTATGTTTCAATGTAGCGGTTACGATACGATCATGAATTTCTCTCACTTCCTCTTTTCCAGTTTTTGGGTCTTGCGTATATGCTTCAACGCCAAATAATTTGATTGGTTCATCCACATTCTTATAAAACATAGCATCAGTCATGCTATGTATATTTCTGGCATATTTGCCGGACGAATTTATTGGCTCATTTGAAGAAACATAGTATATGCTGCCAGAAGGATAAAAGGGGGTGGAAAGTTTCAGTCCTTCGTTCACTTCCATTCTTCCATTATAATAAGTGCTATCACCATATGCATTTACACTCGCAGAATCAATGCTTTGCATCGTCCAGTGTTTGAACGTGCTGAATGGTCTTACTGTGATGTCTCCCGCAGTGAACTGCTTAATCATATAGACATAAATATTTGTCTACACCGGGATTTACCCGTTACTCAAACATCAATTTTTATTTTCACCAAACATTCGTTGGTAAAGTCTTTGAGTAGTGGCTGACTCAACTTGGCAACAGCCACAAGGTCGTTGTTGTCATTATATAAACCAACTGTGGTAATATATACCTTTGGGTTGGTATAAAAATCGGTAAATCTTAACTTACCAATATCTTGAGAATTGCTTGGATTATCGTTATCGGATATTACAAATGTTGGATTGTTGCTGTAGTTGTATTCTTGGTTCTTCACTCGAACAAAGAAATGACGAGCGGGAACATATTCAGTTATCCTAGCTTTCATGCCACTCAATGCTGCACCCTTCTTTATGGCAGTAAATAACACGTTTGACATGCGCGCAAACTGGGTTCCCCACTCATTTGCAGTATTCCAATACAAAGAGTATCCATCAACTTTGCCAATCAGTCCGGAAATCTTTTGCGCGTTTAAAATGATGATACCCAAGTCTGGATACATCAAGCCAATTCCTTGATAGTTTCTTGTGGCAAGCGAACCGGATGCCAAGGTTCCTTGAATCAAGTTGTATCTCTTGCCACCGGATTGTATTCCGGTGTCGGGATTGTCTCTGGAGTCGTCGATTATGGTTATATTGGTCGCAGAACCGCTGACACCAGAACCGCTCAATGTCATTTCAAATTGACCGGGATCTAGTTTGTCTTTATACTTGGCATTTCTGAAAGAAATTGCGTAAATATCATCGGCGTTTGTTACCGAACCGGAAATTGAAGAAGTTGCAAACGTGAACTTATCATCTCCCGGTGACAGCAACAAATTTCTATATTGATTGTATATTACCT
>ENA-OSIY01001124-OSIY01001124.1-marine-metagenome-genome-assembly--contig:-NODE-1124-length-14560-cov-5.741007_pt1 | contig 14560 bp, 9 predicted proteins | sample MGYA00237884_ERZ534233 | MGnify/ENA primary metagenome ERZ534233 (study PRJEB26412, sample SAMN06343840) | marine metagenome | isolation source: estuarine water | place: USA: Columbia River Estuary... | reverse complement strand
CGGAGTCTACCGCTATCCTGTTCTTGGACGAGTTGAACTCTGCGGCTCCTGCTACACAGGCGGCGGCTTTCCAGTTGGTGTTGAACCGTCGTGTTGGTACTTACATTCTTCCAAAAGGTGTTGCTATTGTTGCCGCAGGTAACCGCGAAACTGACAAGGGGGTAACTTATCGTATGCCTGCTCCGTTGGCAAATCGTTTCGTTCACTTGGAACTGAAAACTGATTACGAAGATTGGTTGCAGTGGGCCACTATGAACAAGGTGCATGAACAAGTAGTTGGTTATGTTGGCTTTGCCAAACAAGACTTGTACGATTTTGATCCAAAAAGCTCAAGCCGGGCTTTTGCTACTCCGCGGTCTTGGTCTTTCGTTAGCCAACTTTTGCAAGATGACGACTTGTCCGAAAACACCTTAACTGATTTGGTTGCAGGTGCTGTCGGTGAAGGCCTTGCTATTAAGTTTATGGCACACCGTAAAGTTGCCAAACAGATGCCAAAGCCTGAAGATATTTTGGACGGCAAGGTTAAAAAGTGCGACATCAAAGAAATCTCTGCAATGTATTCTTTGACTGTTAGTATGTGCTATGAACTCCAAACTGCATATGAAAAGAAATCTAAAGATTGGGATTCTATGGCAGATAACTTCTTTGGATTTATGATGGGAAATTTCCCAACTGAATTGGTTGTAATGGGTGCTAAGGTTGCGCTCACTAACTATAAACTGCCGTTTGATGCTTCTAAGTTGAAGAACTTTGATGAGTTCCATGACAAATACGGTAAGTTTATTATTACCGCAATGGAAGGTTAATAAATTGGACCCTTCGGGGTCCAATTTTACTTGCATTTTTTATACTTCGAGTGTATAATTACATATATACAATTAAACAGGAATGAACACTATGTCAGCAAAAACTACAACCGCTAGCAAAGCATCAAAATCGGACCTAAGTCAAAAACGAGAATTTTCTCAACAAGAGAAAAATAAAATTGTTGATAAATTAGTAACTGCTCGTATCGGTCTGTTGTTGCGTCATCCATTTTTTGGTAATTTGGCAACCCGCCTTAAACTAGTGGATGCTAGCGATTGGCTCAATACTCTTGCCACAGACGGTCGGTATTTTTACTACAGCAACGACTTTGTTCATAAACTAACTCCTAAAGAATGTGAGTTTGGTTTTGCTCACGAGGTGTTGCACAATGTATTTGATCACATGGGCCGTCGTGAACATCGAGATCCCCAATTGTCAAACATTGCCGCAGATTATGCCGCTAATCAAATCCTTAAAGATGAACGCATCGGTGAAGTGCCGAGTTGGATTAAAATTTTCCAAGATAACAAATATCGCGGTCAATCATATGAACAGATCTATGAAGAAATAGAAAAGAATTCTATTAAGATTGATATTAACCAACTTGGCGAATTGCTCGACGAACACCTTGACGGTGAAGACGGCGAAGGTAACGACCAAGACGGTGACGATAAAGAAGGCAAGGGCAAGCGTCCTGTTTTGTCAGCCGAAGAAAAGAAAAAGATCCGTGACGAAATTAAAGAAGCAATGGTGGCCGCGTCACAGGCCGCTGGCGCAGGTAGAGTACCGGCAGGTATTGCTAGAATGATCCAAACTTTTACCGAGCCAAAGATGGACTGGCGTCAAATGTTGCGTATGAATATCCAAAGTATTCTGAAGAGCAATTTTAGTTTTAGTCGTCCTAACCGTAAGTCACAGCATTGCGGTGCTATTTTGCCCGGGATGATGAACGAAGAAACTATCGATGTATCAGTTGGAATCGATATGAGCGGTAGTATTTCAGATAAACAGGCACAAGATTTCTTGTCCGAAGTTAAAGGTATTATGGATGAATACAAAGACTTCAAACTAAGCCTGTGGTGCTTCGATACCGCAGTTTATAACTACGCTCAATTTACCGGAGATACTGCCGATGAAATTGATGACTATAAAGTGACAGGTGGTGGTGGTACTGATTTTGATGCCAATTGGGAATTTATGAAAGAAGAAGGCATCGAGCCTAAGAAGTTTATCATGTTTACTGACGGTTATCCTTGTGGTAGTTGGGGTGATGAAAACTACTGCGATACGCTGTTTATCATCCACGGTAATGATGCAATTGAAGCACCGTTCGGACAAACTGCATACTATAAAGAATAATGTCTTTAAACAGAAATCAGCCAAATCCACTAAGTGTTCTGGGTATAAGAAAGTTAAATTTTATACCAGAACACTTTGCCAAAATAACAATTGAAAAATCTGATATCAAAATGTTAGACCACTGGATCAACTATAACTTAAATAGTAGGTATGCAATCCGGCGAGGTTTAACTTTGGACCATAATAAAAAAATGGTAGAAGCGATCGAAGTTGGTATAGAGGATCCTAAAGAGATTACTATGCTAACGCTAGGTTGCCCATTTATACATCAAAAAGAGAAAAGGAATATTTAAAATGAATGAAGGACAAGCAACGGTAGCTAGCCCAGATGTTGGTGGAGAAATGCCGCAGGCGCAACCGCAACAACAGCCAGAATTAAACATTAATGATTTGCAAAATTTGCGAGCCGTTATTGATACTGCATGTCGTCGTGGTGCATTTGGTGCTAATGAGATGTCTTCTGTAGGTGTTGTATTTGATCGATTAAACACATTCTTAAATGCTGTTACTCCTCCGGTGGCACCCGATGCAGAACTAGAAAAAACTAAGGAACCAGTATGAACTTAATCAAACATGTAGGAAAGATGAAAAACAATGGTGCGAAAGTTGCCGTTGTGTATAGATCATTGCCAGGCGACTCGGGCAACTGTCTAGTAATTGGAACAGGAAACTTGCCCGATTCTTGGCATGACTCTCTAATGCAACTTATCCAAGATCCGAGTGGGCAGGCCGCAAACGAACTTGCAGATGTTTTGGCTGTTCGTAAATTTCCAGACGGTTCAACTATGCTAGGTGTGTTGCATGAAAGAGGAATGTTAAAGAGGGTGCCGACCAACGGTGTCATAATGACTCCTACTCCCCAGGCCGCGGTACTTTTAAGTGAGCTTAACCAAATCATGGCGGAGCAAAAAGGAATCACCATCGATCAGTTGGCAGTAACCGACGGCGTAAATCCTAATCCAAAAACTAAAAAAACAGCCGAGCCTGGAATCGTTAATAGTGAAACCGAAATTGAAATTGCAGAAGACGAAATGTCTCCAACGCAAATGAGGAGCCGTGCTGACGCATTGTTTAAACAGGCGCAGGCTCTGCGTAAGCAAGCAGATACTATTGATCCTCCTAAAAGCAAAAAGAAAGAAGTAGTCGTTGACGAAGTTGAATGATCAATTGCCTAGTAGCTATAGATCGTAACCGGGGCATTGGATTTGAAGGTCAGATGCCCTGGCCTCACCTTAAGGGTGATATGAAATGGTTCAAGCAGATGACGACTGGGCAAGTTGTTATCATGGGATCAACTACATACGATAGCATGGGCAAGCCATTACCCAATCGCGTTAATGTGGTAATAAGTAGAAAGCGACTGTTAGGTGATCACACATTCGATGATTGCGGAAGTGCATTAGACTATTGTGCTGTAGAATATCCCGACAAGGATATTTTTGTTATTGGTGGAAGTGCCATTTACGAGCAATATTTAGATATCATTGATCGATTTTATGTAACAGAGATCGATGCTACTTACCAATGTGATAAATTTTTTGATTTTAATTATGTTCAAAAATACTTTACAAAGGTTACAGAACATGCTACATTTAACGATCCAATAAAATATACCATAAAAGAATATAACATATGATACATCCAGATACTGTTTACCTCAACGCATTAAAAGATATTGTAAATCACGGAAATGATCGGCCGGATCGCACAGGTACAGGTACCCGTAGTATATTTGGTCTTCAAATGAGATTTAATCTTAGTGACGGGTTTCCTGCAATCACTACTAAAAAGTTAGCATGGAAGGCTGTAGTTAGTGAACTCCTTTGGTTTATTGAAGGCAGTGGAGACGAATTTCGTTTGAGAGAAATACTGCACGGAGAGCGATATTCAGAAAAAAGAACTATCTGGACCGACAATGCCGAAGCAGACTATTGGGTCAAGCGGCGAAAACAGCGGCATCCGGGAGACCTTGGGCGTGTATATGGTGTACAATGGCGCAGGTGGCGTAAACCACTTATTCGAATTAACAAAGTTGTTCTACAAAATCACGATCAACTACTTGAATTAATTGACAGCATTAAAACTGATCCATACAGCCGTAGACATATCATTACCGCATGGAATCCCGGCGAACTTGATTTAATGGCATTACCACCTTGTCATATGATGGCACAATTTTATGTCGAGAACGGTAAACTGAGTTGCCAAATGTATCAGCGTAGTGCAGATATGTTCCTTGGCGTACCATTTAACATCGCGTCATACGCATTGTTTACTCATATGATTGCACAGGTGTGTAACCTAGGAGTAGGTGACCTAATTATTACAGTTGGGGATGCACACATTTACCAAAATCACTTTGATCAAGTAGCAGAGCAACTTACTAGAGAGCCGTTGCCGCTAGCAACATTAAAATTAAATCAAGATATTTCTGTTATTACTGAATTTGGCATGGAAGATGTTGAGCTAGAAGGCTATACTAGCCACGAAGCCATTAAGGCTCCGATGGCTCGTTAAACTTTAACTTCAATGATACCTTCGGGCCCTGGGAAATTTTCCAGGGCTTTTCCTATTACGGCATCTGAAGAATCATTATCCAATTTGGATGTAGCGTATCCCTTTTTCATCCCACTAGCAACTAGTAGATCGCCCTTTTTAATAGGACCTGTAATCTTGCAAGGAACTCGACCTTTTAAGGCAATATAGGGGTGAGTTTCGTCGGATCCTGCTTCGGAATTCATCATATACGCCGGGTTTTTAGACACTATACCTGCGACTGCTGTCGTAGCATGTACCTTAGCAATAGTAACTTCTTTTTCGCCGCCTAGCATTAAAACAGTTCCAGCTTCGTATACTGCATCTGCTTCGTATCTTTCAGCAATATCTGCATACAAGGCGGCTGACGCAGTAACTTGAAGGATATCTGTTGTAGAATCATAACTTACCGCAGACCTAGTCACTAAATTCTGTGTTCCAGATACTGAAGTTGAAAATACCAAATAGTGTGTTCCGGTAGTAGTAGATTCTGTAACATCAACCTTTTGTGTTTTTAAAGAATCGGAGGCCGTTCCCCAAAATAGATAACCTGTGGATGTGCTAGTAGCTGATCGCCCAGTGATTGCATTTGCACCTGTTAAATTAACACCTTTCTTAATAACTGGAAATGCGCTGGTTAATCCAGTAGTAGAACTTGGTATGTAATTATTATTAGAAATTTCAATTACAGGAGTAGTTAATATTAGACCTCGGATAGCAGGTCGATCAACTTCGGTGTTATCTGGTATTCTAGAAAAATCCCAAGAACTACTTGCGCCACCGTATGGTTGATTGGAATTCCATGTATTAGTACTTGCGTCATATACTTTTATTTGTTGATTATAAGAATCCCACCATAAGTCACCTGTGTTTGCACCAGTTGGAGCAGTTACACTATATGGAATATTAGCTAAGTCTCTAAAACTGGTACCATCATAGGAAACTAATAGTCTACGAGACGACGGAGTGGAATTAAACCACAACTGTCCTTGAACTGGTTTCTTTGGAGCAGTAGTATTAGCAAAGTTTTCTAACAACTTAACTAGGTTTTGTTCTACCGGTTGTCCGTATCCCGAATAATTTCTTCCAACAAATGTTAAACTTGTTGAATTATCGACTGTAGCATCTTGAACCGTTGCTAAAGTTTCCCCATTTGTTTTCTTTAAAATATATGGCATGATCTTTTCTTCTTATAAGGCAGCTATAGCGTTTTTAAAATCAGTAAAACTTGTGCAAGTTGACATAATCGTTTTTAAATTTTCAATACTTATACTTGCACCTGTTTGAATAGATTCATCTGGAAATGATAAAGAACTGACTGTCACTGTATTAAGTTCACTTATTCCAGTTATTCTGATGCCCCCTATTATTGTTAGTCCGTCAACAATCTTAAATTCAGCATCGTTTGCCCTAGAGAAATATGATGTAGCATCTCCGCCACTAACAATAAATGTAGCAGTAGATATCGCTCCAATTACATCTCCGTGATTCTTTAACAAAGTAACCTGTTGTGTTTCGGCATCCGTAGCATCGTCAAACACCGGTACAGGAGGATATGACCAACCACTTATAACATTCCTAGGAAAATGTGTTATGGATTGGTACTGTCCACTTGCATCTAAAAAGTTTAATGTGCTTCTAAGTGTATCGTACCAAAGTTCGCCTGCAATCTGTCCAGTTGGAGAACTATCTTTAATAATAACCGGATTGACTAATTTAAATCCGGTGTCATGATCATAGACTTTTAACTTATTGTAAGTAGTATCATACCATAATTGTCCAGGCAGTGGATGTTCTGGTGGAAGTGCTGATACATTGGCAAAATTTGTCAACATATCAATTAAATTTTGATTGTAATATTTTCCATAATTAAGCACATCTCTACCGACCAATGCAATGCTGGAGGTAGAAGTGTTAATTTTTCCCGAAGGGACTGTTGTTAATACTGTTCCGCTAGTGTTATAAATGATATATGACATTTACTATACCCCTTAACTCGTTAAACTCTGTATGCGAACAGTGTAGTCTATCTGTATTAGTCTGTTTAGTGATTTTTGGACGGGATGAAAAATTACATGGGTAAGCAATACTCCCGATCCAGGACCACTTGCACCATATGATCGCAGGCCTAATTCATCAAACACAAATGTTCCTTCGGAGGTCGTTGCATTGTCAAACGCCTGTTGCCCTTCGGGCTCGCCAAAATCTAACAAACAGCTAACTAGAATATCTGAATACGGGGCTCCGGCAACATGTCTTACTTCCATAAAATTGCGCCTAGGATCTAAATCATATGGGCTCGATGCATCAATGTTTTTTATGTAGGTTTGATTATATAAACTTGATGATGAATCAAGTGTATTTGGGGTCAAATAAGTTATAATTCCAGTATCATCGACTCGGGTACCGCCATTACCAAAACACATTTCTCCGATAAATCTTCCTTGATTGCTCATAGCATGAGCCATTGCTATGCTAAAATTCTCATAATGTATAGCATTAGGTTTATCAATTAAGATCTCGTCCGTTAACGGATCAAATATTTTGATATGCCCCTGTATGCTAAAAGCACCTTGATCTTTATGCTGTGTATTGTCACTTCTGTTCATTTTAATATTTCCCATATCGGTATTTATGCCATCTTAATCGGAGCATTTGGCAACTCGGCTGGTCTTTCTTTTAAGAAAGTTGCTATTGTAGATGTACTATCTAGTAAAGGTACAGTCTCAAACAGAGAAATCTTGTCATTCCACTCATCAGTTACAGCAAATTCTTTCTTAATAATGGTCAACTGTACATCGTCTGCAACATTAAGCACCTCATTATTTAACATTATTGATTGCCCTGCTACATTGATTGAAAATTCCTCTGGTAAGAATTTTGTTCCAGAATATACCCAGCCCGGAGTTGCACCAGGTTCGGATCTAGTTCCAACAAAGGTCCAAATTTCATTGTTAGAAGTTAATCTGCAAGAAGCTCCAATACTTACTCCTGTTGGTAATAATGAGGAATTTGTCCTATTTCCTAAAAGATGATTTACTGGTACGCTATCATAAGAAACTGCCGGATCATGCAGGTATATCCCGGCTTTTCTTAATAGCCTACCGCCATAATATACATCAACTTGATCTTTTCCATTAATATTAGATGTTAGGTGATGCGAGTCTAACATAGCTAGTGGATCGGAAGATACCGATAAAGTAATTCCGTCAGATCTAACAAGATCGTCCGTTCCAGGATAATATACTAATTCTGTAGATGTACTAATACCATATGTGTATGTTGACGAACTAGTAAATGTATTTTGGATATATGTATTTTCAATTGATTCAATTTCTTGCCAATGCCCTTGATCAACCACCGAAGTACCGGCAGGATAAACATTTGCCGGGCCCGTACCCAATGTTCCTCTTCTAAATGCTGTTATTGTAGTGCTGGTATAATCAGTAAATTCAATACGCTCGCCATTGATGTAAATAATTCCCGGAATATTTTCTTCTTCAATTGGGGGACTTAACACGGATGTGTCTCCAACATAGATAACATCGTCATCTACTGCCAAATTTCTAGTTAGGTAAGTTGAGTTTTCAGCACTCAACCTAGTAAATGTAATTCCGCCCAACATATCATTAAAGATTCTATATCCAATTAACTCAGCTGGTACATCTTGACTGATAAAGCTAATAATTTCTACAAAATCACTAGGATCAATCACCCAACTATCACTTATTTCAACAGTCTTGTTATCTTCTAAGACAGTAAAGTCATAACTATTAATCAACGGATAACTTTGTAATGGTAATCCGTCGCCTAAACTCTTAAACAATGTAACCCAAACATATCTATCATCAATTACCGGACGAGACATTTGGAATCGTCTATTTGGATCGCCATTAAATTTTTCAGTATGCATTAATAGGCCGTCGTGATTAGTATATGTAATAACCCGAATGGATGCAGATTCTATCATATCAGAATTTGGAACTTGCGCTCCGGGTGCAATGAACAACTCAGTCCCATCTACTCGATAATCATAAGCATAATCTGTTAATGTGTTTGCAACTCCAACTACATCCGGTAATAATGTTTCAATAGCAACTGTATCGCCTACATAAGTTGTAGTATTAACTGTTACAACACCTAAAGAATATGCAAATGGTACTATCTCGCCGTTGTTGTAAACAACTATCGTTGTCTCTGATAGATACTCTGTAAATATATTTGTCAACGACACATTAAATGTAGCACCGGTTGATGTAGTTTCAATCGTATAATAATCAGTTTCTGGTGCTAGCAATCTCCTTGTTCCAATACTATCTGTAATTTCTACAATAGTTTGAGCAGACTGGGGACCAGATATACCCGGAGGATACATTAAAGTTAATGGATAGTTAGTAGAAGTGCTATCAATTATAAATGTCTGCTCTCTAATTTCGTTAAAGTAATCATGTGATTCATCAAAGAACCAGGCCTGAACTACATGATTATCACTTACAGGAAGATTATAAAGATTTATTATACACTTTCCAGTTGATGTGGTTTGAGATAACATGTAACCGTATTCACTAGAAGATACTACCTCTTCAAGATTGATCCCGTTGACTGTAACATACGAATCAACAATCATATTAAAATCAACTACAGTCTCAACTATTAAGTTTGTTTCAGTCCCCGCAAAATAAATGTGCTTATCAATTATTCCCCAAGTTTCTGCATCGCCGCTGCCGCCGCCAATTCCAACAACAGTGTATCCTAGTTCACCTAAAGATGATTGTGCAGGAATTGTTAAAGTAGCAGTATCCCAATCTAAATTATAATAGGGTTCATCATATCCTAATTCGTTAGTGGTGTATGCTAATTCAACTCCGTTGCATATAACACTGATTGCGGCAATGGTAGAAGGTAATCGACTTAACACATACGAAGTAGTGTCTACTGACACAACTGTATCAAACTTGGCACTATATATTATTGCTGGTCCAGAACTGCCCCTAGTGAAAACATTTATTCCTAAACTATCTACTACTAGTCCGGGAACATTTTCTTCGGGGGCATATCCTGCTTCAGCTGTTAAAAATCCGGATTGGCCGTCAATTATAATATCGTTTGGAGCAACCCCTAGAGCTGAATTAAGAACACCGGCTTGCCAATCACCGCCCTGTACAATGGAATCAAGATAGATTCCGCCTCGTGGATCGTAAAATGTTTGTCCGCCAACGACTGTTCCTGGATAATCAACTCCGTACATTAGTTGACCCAAATCTAATCCTACCATACCACTAGTTGCAGTATAATAACTTAATAATCGATCAGATGCACTTATCAAATCTGCACTCTTTTCATATGAAATAGTAATTACAGATCCATTTGCAATTGGTTCTTCATCAAAGAAGACAAGATTAGCATATTTTTTATGATACCCATTATATAAGTCTGTAAAATATCTTATTGTAAATTCACTAGATAGATATAGTCGCCCATCAACCCTAACAGTGATAGAACTCTTATTAGCATTAGGTACCCAGTTTAATAAAAATTCTGTTGCTACGCCATTGGCGATAAACATATCAGAAGTTCCAAATTCTCCGGACTCGCTCATTGAGGTAATTCTATCAAATTTCATAGTTACAGAGGTTGTTCGATCTTGCTCAACTACTTCAGTGTTACTTTTTTCAGTAACTGAATATTTGTTAGTAAATTCTCGTATCTGCGTATGGTACGGTTTTACTTCGTTAATATAGCTTTCATAGAATGCACTATCTTGTAGCTTATAAACCGGAGGTTGTGTAAGGTCTCCAGCAGTATTGATTACACTAATGAACGAAGTTTTGAACGCCCAGTCTAACATCTTCTGCTCAGTTAATGCATATCTAACAGCGGTAAAGAATAATAAATTCCATTTAGATTTTAATTCATTGATAAAGATATCATTTTTAAGAGCTGTAAATATGTAACGGATCTCAGTATCGGGAGTTTGATCCCATAAAGTCTCATCATAGGTGTTGAGATAATCCCAACCTAACTCACTATTCTTAACATCCCAAATACTACTATTAATTTGTATAGTACCATTTTGTTTAAAAACGATATCATACTCGGGACCATATGTGCCCCTTACACCATTCTCTAATTTGTTAAGAACAATATAATTTCCGTCGCCACCGTTATTAACTTTAACATACTCGTTAGGTCTCAAACTTATTTCAGAAAGTTCGTACGGGCTTCCGACTACCGCAGAATAAATTTGATATGACTTATAATCTGTACTAGTCCAATCGATGTAATCCCAATATAAAGTAGTGTTAAATGATTGTGTATGGGCTCGAACCCATGTTAGTTCTACATAGTTCCACTCGTATCTTGTCCATTTTCCATTATATGTATCGTCACTTTGTACAAATACAGTATGAGGGCGAGTCTTAAATGTAAAACCTGAGGCAAAATTCTTACCGCCAGTTATCACAGATGCATGTATGAATTGACCCTGGGCATCAACCATTGTTTGTATTCTTAATCCCGATCCATAAGAATTAATAGTGCTATCTTTAAAACTTGTTAGTTGGCTATCAAATGTTGTGGATCCGTTATCAAACATAGTGTCGTTTGATATTTCAGTTAAGACCGGACCTTCATACCCGATAACAGTCCCGGTAATATCTTTAATTGGATTTTCTGTACCGTAGCCAAATCCAGGTTCTGCAATAGTAACGCTCGCAACAGATCCGTTTTCATCTACTATGCAATTTATAGACCCTCGTTCAAACCCTGCTGTAGAAATAATTTCTAATGCACTGTTATCTTCAACTAAATGATCGTACTCATTTAAATGTTTATTTGGTATTTCTTCTTGAGCATTTAGATTTTTGAAACTATAATTGTTTGTTATTGGTACGGTTAATAGTACATTATTTGAAAATTCAACTAAGTTTCTAAGGGCCTCCATCCGATCTTTAAATAATGTTTGTTGTGGTCTAACTCCCAATCCATATCGTACACGATCTGATAATTCAGGATTTGGAACTAAGTTGCCCAACTCGTCGTGCCCTAATAAACTATCTAGTAGTTTCTTTTCAAAGATAGCAGGTGGCATGTCTTCGTCACTATCTTCCTTTAACAATATCCATTGAGTATGTCTTGGAGTGGTAGTTATTTCTAGATCTTTTGCAATGTTAATACTAATCTTTGAATCAACTGGTACATTACCAAGATTACTTAACATTATTGCATCTTTATCTATTATTGAAATAAACCGTAATCCGTATGCGGTTGGGTCAGCAATAGCACTAGCAACTGCATAGGCGCTTATTCGTCGATCTTTTCTATCAGGAACTAATACTTTATTTTTTACCCAATAATAGTATACATTAGAATAGCTATTTGTTACCGAATCATAAACTTGCTTGACAGAAATTACACTATTATCTGGAAATTTAGGTTGCCCGCTAATTCCCTGAGAAAGCCCAGAGGAGGTATCTGATTGACTTGCCCATTCGCTAGGCAGCAATGTAGACCTTACCCATTCATAGATATCAATGGTGGCTCCCGGAAATAGTTTACCCCAATTATTTTTACGGTATTCAAGGTCTCCTTGTTCATACCAAATATACTTGGCGGTGCTTAAATCCCACCATAGCTTTCCAACATACTCATCGAGCCAATTCTTTTCTGTATCATTGTTAGTTCCTGCAACACCGATACTGTAAATTGCAGGATCACTCACTAGCTTAAACGAAAGTTCTTGTTCTGCTATCCCAGGAACTTTACCCTTCAGTGGATCATATATGTCAAGATATTCAATGATCTGCTCTTCTTCAGTATTAATTAATGCTATGCGTTTTAAATAAGTTGTGTCTACAAAATCATCCTGAGTTACAATCTTATCCCAAGGATACTTTTCAGAACTTGTTCTTTCAAATTTTAAGAAACCGCTATCAGCATTTGAATTATCTAGCGCAGGAAATCCTACACAGATCATAGTATCGTCGACGGTCAAGCTACTTCCGTAGTTAGTACCCGGGGTTGAATATATGTAAGCGTCAGATAACTCTTGTCCATACACAAATCTAGAATCACTTCGTTGATAAAGATAAACAGAACCGCTGCCTGTTTCAGTTCCTTTAATTTTAGTAATGCCGCCGTCAAAAGTCATTAAGCTATTATCAAAAGTAGTTGGTAGGGTATGTTGTATACCAGTAGCAGAAATTGCCAACATATCTGTTGATTCAGTAACATCAATTACAATACCAAACTCCATGCCTTCACCGATTACAGGATTTGTGATAGTTTGATCAAGAACAAATGTTCCGTTAGAATTTTTATAAACAAATACCTTGCCTAATGAGTAATCGTCGTTAACTTCTGTTGGGGATGAAACAAACAGATACTCCCCCAGCGGACTCATTGATAGTGAGGTTCCAAACTTAGAGTCAGATCCAGTAAGGGTTAATATTTTTGTTAGAGACTTGTTATAAATCTCAACGGTGCCTGCTAATCCAACAGCAATAAAAGAAGCGTTATCTGTACCTGCAATAGCGTTAACCGTTTTTTCGGTAATCAGCGGCGTTCCTGAGGATATAGTAATTGTACCTGCATTATCCGATACTGTATACGAATAGACAGCATTTTCTGCACCCACTAATACAAGTTTTGTAGTTACGTTCCTTTCAACAAATATGCTAGAACCAAATTTAGTTACAGAATCTGTATTAGGACTATTAATATACGCAGTAGTTTTTACAATTAATGATCTTGAATCTATTGCGTCAATTTGTACAATCCCCTGATTAGAGAATGCAAGTGGTGCTCCGGCAAAGATTGTGCCATAATTGGATCCTGTAAATGGAATATCATCATAAACAATAACAGATCCAAACCCAGACGGTTGGTTAAGATAGTCGGCACCAAATCTATATTTTACTAACGGCCCAAAGGTTCCATTACTGTCAGTGTCATACACCCAAATATTTCCATATTGAGCTCCTCTATAATTATCAGGAGATCCGACAACGACTATATTACTGCCCTTTCGTTGACTAATTGCAGAGCCTAGGTGAGGCTCTGCAGGAATACCCAATTCAACATACGATGTAGAAGAATAATTGTTTATTTTTTCATACACTTCCCAAGATCCAGAATTGTCAATCCAATATTTTGTTCCGGCTGGCAGTCTGTATAACTCTTGGTCAGACGGTAAGTTATCAAAACTAGATAATCTTGCACTGGCAAATACATACAACTGCCCCGGTGATAGTAACTCAGCATCTCGAATATTTGCTAGTGAACTTGCAACTGTGAAACGATTGGCGGAAGGTATTGCTATTACTGTGTGAATACCATTCACTTGTTCGTTAAATTGGCTAACTCCAATAATCTGTCCAACTGATAAGTTGTGAGGATATTGAGAAGTAAATGTTATCGACTTAGCTGGTTCTGCAACAAATACACCAATCAGCAATGCAGGGTTATATGTGTACCTAAGCACATCCCAAGATCCGTCTTTCTTAAATCCTACCCATACTGTATTACCGTCCTTTAATTGATTGCTGTTAGCAATATCCAATAAGCTGTCTTCATTATACGCAGTCGCAGTAACATCAACTGACCTTACATACCCCGAATGTTGTAACAATAATATATCTTCAGTTGAAGTGGTATTAAATGTGTTTGCAGGATTGTAATTAGGAGGACTAATCGTTAAATTAGATGATAATGTATAATGAATTAAATCGTTTGCTGAAGCTGCCGGAACTTCCGAAACAAATTTAATAATTTGTGGATTTTCTAAAAAGGTTCCTTCAATCAACGGAGTTTCTATTTCTTGGTAAGTAGGAAAGGACCCAAAATTTCCAACTCTAAAGGC
>ENA-OSIY01001123-OSIY01001123.1-marine-metagenome-genome-assembly--contig:-NODE-1123-length-14563-cov-9.416540_pt1 | contig 14563 bp, 12 predicted proteins | sample MGYA00237884_ERZ534233 | MGnify/ENA primary metagenome ERZ534233 (study PRJEB26412, sample SAMN06343840) | marine metagenome | isolation source: estuarine water | place: USA: Columbia River Estuary... | reverse complement strand
TATTTACAACAAGTACATTGATTGTTCGAACCACAAGATGAGCTACACTCTTCTTTTGATTCACATAAACATTGGTTACAGGTACATTCTTTCATATACTATAAATATCTAAATATTTTAATTAACATCAACTATTCTAAACAATTTTGTTGTCATTATCTTAAACCCATCACCATCGGTCAGAATCATTGAGTTTCTGTAATTATTCCAATCTACCTGATATTTTTTATCCTCTTTACCACCGTTTAAATCTTTAATCAATCGGTTAAGTGCGTTGATTGTGTACATAGTATTAGATTCTTTTTTTCTATGTACCATTATACTATTAGGTAAAAAGCTTAGTTCTTTGTTTGGTACTATATTATAGCTTATTACTAACTCTTTAGATGGTTCTAATTTCAGTATAAATATTTTTCTACTGAATAGTTCGTATCCATCGAATATCTTAGTTAATAAACCTTCAAACGAAGATTCTGTTGTAAAAGTACATAGTAATTGCGTTCTCACTCATTCTCTCCGTTTTAAAAGTTAATTGATAAAGGTGCTTGTCCATCAATATCAATTCCGATATAATCTAAGAACTTTTCAATACCTTCACTCATAAATTGTTTTAACTTTTCAATAACTCTCTTTATAACTTTGTTATATACGTTTGCTATTGCATCTGATATTTTCTTTAGAAGGTTTTTAGCTATTTTAGCAATAGATTTCAACATACCCTTAATACTAATTTCTGTTAGTAACATATCTACATGCTCAACTGATTCATTTATTAGATTATCAATTTTATTTGTTTCCTCTAATATAATAGAATCTAAATGATTTTCAAATGCAGTTTTTGAATTATCATAGTTCTCTTGCATTAATCTAAAAGATGTAAACTTAGAACGGCCTGATGATTTGAATGCTACTACGGGTGATACATTTGATGCGTACCCCATTGCCCAATTTTCAGTTACATCTTTAATGTTCGCATCACCACCTTCACCAAATACTAATATTTTATTAGCTACTGCATCATTTACAGCTGCTTTATCTGCTACACCTGTAAATTTATAAGTTCCGGCAGTTGCTTCATATACTGCCCACTTTTTAAATGCATCATTATTAAATGCTTTTTTGAATTCACCATCAATACGTTTATGGTCTATTGCCATTTCAACAATATTTTTCATTTCAGTTTGAAGTTCTTTAGAACCCATTGATTTCCAATACCCATCAAACCATTTCATTACTTTTTTACCATCCAATGGTTTAACATCATCAAGAAACCAAGTATTCCACTTACCTAATGCACCTATAATACCAGCTCCAATAGCTTCTGCTTTAGCATGTCTGATTATATCTTCTTCCTTTGCGTTTGATTTTATCTGAGTTACTCTCCAATCAATAAATGCTTGCCCAGCTTTCTTTCTGATATCACCTACTGAATTATCTGAGTTATGTGTTTTGAAATCTTTTTCAATATTTTCAATAACACTCTTTATGTGAGATTGTCCATCTTTAGAATCGTACTTATCGTAGAATGATAATGCTGCTTTAAATACACCTTTAGCATCTCCACCTTTTCCACTAACTAATTGTGAACCACCCTTTTTCTTAACACTAATTCTCCAATTTGAACCACCATATATATCTGTTTTTGGAGTTCCATCGGATGATGGCCATACAGATGCGGGTGAATATTTATCAGCCCCAGTTTGTTTTAAATACGGGCCCATATTTGGAAGATTCTTAGCTACTGCCCCACCAACCATTGTTAGGTGGTCTTTATATTTATTATATGATTTCTCATCACCACCTGCGGCAGATAATGCTCTTAGAAAATCCATACCTTGTAATTTGTTATATTCTACACAAATACCCATTTCGTATGCAGCTGCGTCTCTTGGTTTTGTTCCACCACTTTGACCTGTAAATGTAGATTTAGATATTTGTGATAATGTGTACTTCTTACCATCCTTACCTAAAAGTATAGGGTCGTAACTTCTACCCTTTTTGAAGAACTTTTCAAAATCAGTTTGTTCACCACCACTTAGTATTTGTAATAATGATTTATCACCAAATCCTTTAGAATCTAAATTCTTTTTATCTAATACTACTTCACCACTTGGTTCTAATTGAAATGATTTACCTTTTCTAATAAAATCTAACCATTGTGTTTGGTATTTACTTCTAGATAACTCAAATGGTGTGAATTTAGCTTCAGTTATAATATCCTCTTTTAACTTATCTTTTTCGAGAGCAGTGAGCGAACCTTTTCTGATAGCATCGATATCTTTTTCTTCAGCATCTTCTTCGCTATCTCCAGCTGAATCTTTTGTATCTTTTTCATCTTTTTCTTCCTCTTCTTCTATTGGTTCATCGTATTCTATTGCCCCATCTAAATCATCATCTTCATCACTATGTAAATGTGCTGATACAGCAGTATCATTTGAACCTACCTGCATACCTGATTCTCTATTTCCACCTAAATGAAAATTAGTAGGAGTTTTAACTGCAGATTCTACGATGTATTCGATTACTTCTGAATCGAAATTGTATTCTTCTTTTAATATTTTTCGTAAACCTTCTATGGATTGTTCGGATAATGGGTCTGTTAGTTTATTACCCACTTCTATCCACCATAACCTGGCTATTTCGTTAAGAAATTCTTTCATATTTGTTCCGTTATTTCTAAATCAATAGATTTCATCTCAGAATATCTATCTCCACGTTCTACCTTTGTAGGGAAACCATTCCCTTCTATAAGTATCTTTAAATTTTTTAAACTATCAAAATCATCAGGATGCATATCTAATAAATATGAATCATAAGTATATAAAACCATTTTTGATTGTTTTTCTTCTAAAAACCCCATTACCTTACTTAGAATCTTCATATTTAATTCTGTTTCGGTGGCCTGTAACATATAATTAAATAGTTTGTTAGCATTCATATCATTTAAGTTCTCTTTAGATAGTTTCCTACCTAATGGTGTTTCTATGTAACCCCTACGATTAAATTCCATCCACATTTTATCAATTTTGTGTGAAACTTTTGAGAACAAAGGAATATGTAGATATTCCTCTTGCACTCCCCCATACAATTGTCTAAATGTAATTGGTTTAGAATCATTATAAGGTACTCCATACATATCGGCTAAGGTTTGGTGTCCACTCACATCCATCGGAATTGGTTCACCTACCATCTTACCAATAATACGAGGATGATAAGCATCGTAATCAAATTGGATTAATGTACCCCCTTCGAACCTACTAACAAACCTATCCCTACTTCCATCATCTTTATTAAGAGCAGCGTAGTTTACACCACCATAATTGTTTGAAGGACGAGAAGTTGTTGTATATGGATGATACTGAGTCCACTCTAACCCATTTGTAGTATGTATCCCATTTCGTTCTACTAAGTTTAATGACTTTATATAGAAATTTTCAAATTTCTTCACACAATTCGAATCCCAACCCAAATCGTAATATTGTAGGAACTCATTTCTAACATCTCTTACCATTTCTATATGTTTAGATATTGGAATAAGATTGTTAACTCCTTTGAACTCACCGAATCTACGATGATAGAATGTATGTGTTGGTGTTGGGGTAGATTTGAGTTTGGTATTCGATTGTAAATACTTTATTAATCCTGCATCAATTGAGTTATCTATCTGAAGAATGTTTAATAATGATTTGTTATCGTAAACGTAAGATTCGTTGAATTTAAAGGTAAACTCATCTAATGTGGTTGTATGGTTGTCTATATTTTTTAAGTTGATTACAAGCTCTGTATCGTTGGTTATATCGTATATGTATAACATAGATAATCCATCTATACAAGGGTGTATAGCTTCACTCTCCCATATTGGGTGAATGTAGACCTTATCCATTGTGATATTACCACTACTTAGAAATTTAACCATATGTAAATATACGAATTTATTTTGAGTTATCCAAACAAACCTTACATTCTTTTTCTAAATATACTTTTGTGTTTTTGCAAACTCCACACTCAGTAACCTTACCCGCCGTTTTAGCGAATATTAGCATTTCATCTAAAATTGTGTTTATTTTTTCTACTGGGTTTCCCCCAAACATATTATCTAAACTGTTCATATTTTATTTTTTAGTTTTTTCGTTATTTGTTAGTTCTAATGCTTCTTCGTAAGATATGATAATACCTCTTTCTTCCATCATCATCATTTCTAATCTGGCTAAATGGTGTTTCATCATACTCATATCTTAACTACAAAATAGGTTAGTAGGAACTTCGATTCCTTTTTGTTTTTTGATTTGGTAGAAAACGTTGAAGAATGCTTTGTAAACTTTACCAGCGTGTTCTAAATAATCTGAATATGGAGATTTCCACATCATTTCACCACCATTCATTCGGTGTTTGTTAACAACTTTGATTTCATATCCTTTAAGGATTAAATCAACAATCTTTTTTTGAGCTGGAGTGAACTTAACACCCTCAATTGATTTTTGGAACTTTTCTATTTTTGTCATTTTTTAATTATTAGTGGGGTTAAACTCTCAACCCTTATTACACTACTAATATACGACTTTTATTTGGATTTACCAAATTTTAATGTTAAGAAATTGTTAAATTTTTGTTAAAGTTTTATTCAGAGTATTCAGTTAAATTTACAAGAATATTAGATATATGGGGATATTTTTCTGCAATTAGTGCTATCGTTCTACGATTGGTATCGACTATACCACTTTGAGTTAGTATTCCACTCTTTTTATCAATTATATCAAATTCTGGTCCTGATACTTTCCATCTAAATTCAAATAGTTCCCAAAGATGTTTATCCAATCCACCATCTTTACCCCATTCACTCTTTTTATCTCTATCCAATTCAATTATAATATCATCATTTACTTTTTTAGCAAAATATCTAATCATATATCCTCTACCAAAATCTTTATCAGTAGGAGTTACTATTGTGTCGTTGGGAGTAAGAGATTTTTTAAATTTTATTTCTTTAATCTGGTCATATACATAATTTTTTGCTACATCAAACGGAATTCCACCTAATTTAACTGTATCTGAAGTGCCGATTGGTGGAACATATGGAATTAACATACGAGATTTATCTTTTACAAAATTTGGTTCTGAAAATGTTTCTTCTGTGGTGTATGTATGATACTGTCCTATATATTCTGTACCATCCATAAACATAAACTCTTCACCCTCTGTAACCAATCCTGTTTTGATTTGAGCTTTTGTGTAATATATTCTTTTTCTTTTAAATTCAGACATAATCTACCTTACTTTTTCATCATAGTCATTACAGTTTTTAAATTTGTAGTCCAACCACCCTGTCCATCGAAAGAATGTTCAACTGCAGTAACTAAAAACTTTACATTATTTCTAAATCTTGATGGTAATCTATCCGCAGTTACAGGTGCTAAAAAGTTAATACCCTCTACTCCATCTAAGGTTACTCCTAACTTTAATTGAAATGGTAATATTGCTTGTGGTGACTCTTCAGGTTCACCAGCAAGTATTTTTTGCATTGTTGCTGCAAGTGCATTTGCTTTAGTATCATCAATACCATCTTTACCAATACTCGCTTTAGTTGGGTTTTCTGTTTTAGCTTTTTCTTCGGCCGCCTTTTTTGGTGGGTCTGGTTCAATATTTGCTATTCTTGGATATGTTGATTTTATTGTATCTAATTTAATATTTCCGTTTTTAACATTACCAACGGTCATATATAACATTATATCTGCATCAAACTCTGTATCAATACTTATATCTCTTACCATAGATTCTTCACCAATTGTTTTGAATTGAAAAGGTGATTTAGATTCTTTTTTCTGAGTCTTTAGCATTTCTGTTTTATTTAATATTAAATATTTTCCAGATGCTTCTGATGAAACATCATTACCTTTAACATCTGGTTTAATATCTAATTGTACCATTCCACCAGTTGCTTCTGATAATCGTTTGGATAAGTCTTGAAAAACATCAACTACCTTTGGTGGTTGAAATTGGTCGTTTACTGTACTACCTTTACCTTTTACAATTTGTGATATCACATCTATTGATATTAATATTTCACCAATTTCAAGAGAATCAGAAATTGTACTTTGGTATTCTATTTTCTCACCATAATCTGCAAAAATACCAGGAAGTATAAACTTACGTGGGTCTGCAGAACCTAATGTTTTTTTAGCTGGAGCTATTTTTTTAAACTTTTCATCAGTTGTGATTTTAAATGTTTCATTCGCAGAACCACCTGAAAGTTGGTTTACCAATTTTACTAAAGATTTTAAATTTGTAAATGGAGTTCTAATAGGGTCATCACCCATAAAAGGAACACTTGATTCCGATTCACCCACATTCATTATAGCCCCCATAAAAAGTTCTATTTCACCACTTTCATCTGTTTTTTTAATAAGTTTTCCATCTGATACACCACTGTCGGAAGCTTCCTCATCTGCATCTAATCCAAATGCTGCCTTATACTTAGCCATTAATGCCATTGATAAATCAGCTGGGTTTGATTCTTCATCACCTAACGCCTTAGCCTCATCTCCTTCCAACAACATCAAACCACCCATTCTATTTGCACCAGGAAAAACATCACCTGCAAGTCCTTTTAGATTACAATCAAAAGAACCATCTGAATTCATTGAGAATCCAAAGTTATAAACAGACATAAATATTTCACCTGTTTCTGCGGTGTTTATTGGGTCTAACCATCCGTAATTAATTTTACACTCAGAGCCTAATCTAAAAAAGTTTTCTTCAATACCTTCTAATTGACTTAATGAGTAACATTTAAATTGAATTTCCACTTCCCTTATGTATGAATTGTAGATATCACCACCACCATCTTGATTAATACTAACCGATGTTATTTGTGGTTTTAACCTTCTAACTCCACCTTCATTATCATATAAATCTAAATGGCCGCCCTTTGGAACTTGCCCAATTACAATTTCATCTTTAGGATATGTATCAAATAGTGATGTAGTATCATCTTCTGTTGATTTGGCACCAGATTTTTTAGAAGTTAAATAAATATATGCATATCTACGATAGTTAAAATCTAACTGTCTACCTGCAATATATTTTTTACGTTTATTTAAACACTCTTTAACTTTTCCATCAAATGGTGGGTTTAATTGTATCATAACTTATATTTTTTATTTATTAAGATTATTATATTCGTCTAGGATTCCTAAATAATTTTCTGGTATTCTAATTTGTTTTCCGATTGGAATTGATAAATCACCCTTACCTAAATAATTAGCTCTTGCTAAAATCCACCATAATCGTGCATCCCCATAATATTTATGAGCTAAGTTATCTAACCTATCTCCTTGTATGGCAATTATATATCTATCATCTACAGTTTTAGCCATTTTAGGATATACTACACTTTTTTTGTATCGTTTACCCTTTTCAGTTCTTAATATATCTATATCTTCGTATCTATTTTCCATTTATTGTCTCCACCCTAAATCATAAACTTTACCGTCAAACTCTGGTCGTACCGTATCTAATACTTTAAATCCAATAGCAACATCAATTCCCATTGGTCTTACTCCTAAATCAGATTTATCTAAATTTACATCCCAAGGTGCATCATCTGAGAATGTGTATGTTAATGAATCTATAAAGGATAGTTTATTTTTATATAAATCACCTAATGTAAATTTAACTAACATTCCTTGATATCCCTTAGAACCTGCATACTCAGGCATTGTAAATGTTGAAAGTGCTTCTAATTTTTCATACATTGGTTTCATTTCGATACGAGATGTTGCCCACATTTGAAAATTAAAAGATACACTTCTTTCAAATGTACCATATTTGTATCCTTGGTCTGCTCTACCACTAAATTTAATAGAATCCCAAGATGGTGAGAATGTTTCTGTTAATCCTGTTATAGTTCCTCTAAATTGATAAAACTTACCATCTGTACTTCCTATTGGTTGTATATAGAACTTAACTAAGTCATCTTTTAGTTCACCTTCACTTGAAACAGGTCTCAATGCGTTTACTACATCCCATCTTGTATTACCAGCATGTGAATCTGTAGGAGTATAATCAACTCTATCTTCACCTACAATGTTTTTTGCAGGATTACTAAATTTTTGATTATATTCTAAATTATTTTCTGTATAATTTGATTTTTCTGAACGTTCTTTTTCTTTTCCAGTTAGTAAACTTCTAAAATCATTTACTTGAGTATCACCTGCACCTCTTGTTGGTATGTTACCATATGCAAGAGTTTCATATTGTTTTATAACATCAGATGTTTCTAGTTTTTCTATAGGATGTGATTCACCATCTGTATTTTTATTACCAGGATTATATCCCTTATTGGCCTTTTTACCTAAATCAGTTCCATCTGCAAATTCTTTTAAATCACCTGGTTTACTACTTCCTTCATAATACTTTTCTTCAGTATTATATACTCTACCAGCTGGTGATGTTGGAAGTTCTAATTCTTTTGGTAATTTTTTATCTAAATAATCTTTTTTATCAACATCAGATGGAGTAGATATTTCGTTCTTATCTGCTAATTGGGTTTTATCTCTATCAAATGGAACACCCTCATCTGGTTTGTATTGTTTTTGATAAGTGTTTCCTTCAAATTTGGTTTTTAAGGTATTTTCTCCTAATGAGTTTGCACCCAAACCTACCGCTAATCCGTATAATGATTGAGGTCCACCACTAAATGCACTTTTTAATTTAGCAAGTCCTTTTACTGCTTCATCTACACCCTTTGTTATACCAGCAGTTGTTGAGAATGTATTTGCCCATAAATTTCCTAATCGATTTGCTAAAGGGCCTTTGGTTAAGGTTATATCATCTATTTGGGCCACCTTTTTTATATTTTGAACTTCTGTATAACCACCTGTTAATGGGTCGAATGGAGTAATACCATGTCTCCTATGTCTAATACCCGTATGTTGTGTTAGAACATTTGCTAATAAGTTTACAGGTGTCCATATTTTTGTAAGTCTTGGCCCTACATTAAATGGTAATGCAGTTTCTACATTTGGATTCGATGCCTGTAAACCTAATTGTTTAACACCCCATAATAAACCTTCTACAGATGCCATCCATGCACCGATTCGTGCGGCATCTACTGCTGCTCTTACGGTAGATGTAACCACACCACCTCTGATTAATCCTTCATCATATGCAAAACCACCAATACCCCATCTTTGTGGTTCTCCTTTAGATATACCTTTTCTTTGAATACCTCTTAGTATCAATGGATGTCTAAATAATCCTAATCCTGTATTAAACGAATCTTCTTTTAGATTGAATTTATTATACATTTCATCTAAGAAAGATGGTGATTTTCTTTTGGCATGTCCCATACCAATTCCAAATCCTTCTTCACCTGAATTAATACCACCTGCATCATTATATGAACTACCATATGTTTTACCTAAAGTAAATGTATTATTAGATATATTAGAGTACAATGAGTTTGCACTATCAAATACGGTATTATTAGGATTTACTCCAATAAATTTAGTTGCCTCAACACCACCAAACTTAGAGGTAAATCCCTTTGAGTGAATATCTAACAGATTGTTTACTTCTTTAAAATCCTTACCTTCTGATTCTAACTTCTTTTTAAATGAAAAATCAGTTGGTGTTGTCTCACCTAAAAATTGAGTTGAAGGTTCTGCAGAATTAGGTGTTGTTTCACCTAAGAACTTAGAACTTCTATCTGATTCATTAGGTGTTGTTTCTCCTAAGAATCTTGATTCATTATTTGCAGGATTTGGTGTCGTTTCACCTAAGAATCTTGATTCATTATTTGCAGGGTTCGGTGTTGTTTCTCCTAATGCCTTTTCTCCATTTGGAATGTTCATAGGATTAGGTGTTGTTTCACCTAAGAATTTAGAACTTCTATCTGATTCATTAGGCGTTGTTTCACCTAAGAACTTTTCACCCGTCTGAGGATTCATTTCTGTTGGGGTTGTTTCACCTAAGAATTTAGAACTTCTATCTGATTCATTGGGTGTTGTTTCACCTAAGAACTTTTCACCACTCTGTTTACTCATCTCATTAGGAGTGGTTTCTCCTAAGAACTGAGATTGATTATTCATTTCCGATGGAGTAGTTTCTCCTAAGAATTGTACCCTATTATTAGCTTCTTTTGGAGTAGTTTCTCCTAAGAATTGTTCAGAGTTGTTCATTTCAGTAGGTGATGTTTCACCTTTGAACTTTTCTGATTGGTTAACTAATGTGGGTGATGTTTCACCTTTAAACTTTTCCGATTGGTTAACCATCGTTGGGTCTGTTTGCCCTAAATATCTTTCTACTAAACTCATTGGTTTAGGAGTTGTCTCACCTTTGAACTTTTCTGAGTTATCCATAGGTTGAGGTGAAGTTTCACCTTTAAACTTTTCTGATTGATTTACTTTTTGAGGATTTACACCTTCTTTATTAACTGTAGTAGTAGAGCGTGGAATCTTAGGAGCAGATTCTGCTAAAGAACTCAAAGGAGTTTTATTTAAATTTTTGTTTATACCAGGATTTTCTTTAGATTTCAAAGGTTCTTTCTTTGGCATCCTAAACTTAGATAAATCCGATTTCATGTCTTTTAGTGCCATTTATTATCCCCCAAAATAACCAGCTGACCTGGTACTTAATTTTCTTGATTGAACTTTTGTTATCTCACTTACCACTTTACCATCTACATTAATCATAATTGGTTGATTTTGTATATCTTGTCGTAATCCTTTAATCTCATCTACTACTTCTGCCATTGATGAAGAATCACCACCACTACTTTCACTATCTCCACCACCACCTAATGCATCTGATATAAGAGGTAATGCGAATGCAAGAGCAAATAGAGTTGGAAGTAATAATGTTACTATTGCCAATCCACCACTTAGAGCTACTAACGATGCTGATAAAATTAGGAATGAAGCAGATAGTGCAATTAATCCTGGAACTAACATAATCATTGCGGCCATCATCGGCATTACTCCTAAGAACGCCGTTAAGTTTGGCATCAATCTTTCTATTGAGTTTGATAAAGCTGATAATGATAAAGCCCACATATTTGTTGCAATTGATGATATTAACATTGCAGGTACTAATGCTAACACCCCTAACGTTGTTGCGGTAAATGTTGGGAAGAATGGAATCATTGCTGCCGTTGTAGCCAATAGAGCTCCACTAAATACCATAAATGCAGAACCTACTGTAATTAGATTAGGAGCTTGTTCTACTAATTTTGTTACACTTTCAACAAATGATGGTAATACCGCGGCCAATGCTGTTATACCAGCAACAAATGGTATCATTGCCAATCCAAACATTAACATTGGTGGAGTTGCAATTAGTAATCCTAATGCAAATGGTATTAAAGCATATCCAAACGCCATTAAAGGAATAACCGCACCTAACATCATTGGAGCTATTGAAATTAGTTCAGCCATTTTCTCAACGAATAGTGAAATATTATCTCCTAATCCACCAACTCCTTTGTTGAATAAAACTACACCTGCACCTAATACAATTAATGCGGCTCCTAATGCTAATAATGCCAATACACCAGCTCCGAATATCATCGCTCCTATACCACTAAACATTACTAAACCTAACCCCATTATAATTCCTGTAAATATAAGGATTCCGGCCGCAACCGCTAAGATTGCACCTATACTAATATCACCAATTAGATTCATTGCGAATGCAAATGGAATTAATGATACACCAACCACTGCTAATGCGAGTGCTCCTTTTAATAAATCTGCAGTTGGGAATTTAGCAAGAAGATAAAGTGCTCCTAACATTAATCCCAATCCAACCGCCATTCCTAAGTATGGAGCTGGGTCTGTTGGCATTTTTGAAATCGCCATTGCCATAACAAACATACTCGCCGCAACTAATAACATAGCCGCCGCTCCTTTAAGAACATCACTACTTCCAAATTTACCTATAAAGTTTGCTATAGGGTTTGAACCTTTTTTGGATTGAAGAAATTTAGGTGTTGGTAGTTTCCCCATCAACAATAAAATACCATATACAACTAAACCACCTGCTGCGATTGCAGCTAATACTGTTACAACAGTTCCTAATGTGCCTAATGCATCTGAAGGGCCTGCATCTAATTCTTTTCCACTATTTACAGCTTCAGCGGTTGCGTTTTGCATACTCATCATTTCATCAACAGATAATCCTGTTGCTTCTGAAATTTGTCTTTGAAGTTGTAAGTTACTACCTAATGATGGCCCTACCGAATCAATTAATGCTTTTTGTTCTTTGGCCATTGCCAATGCATCACCAGATGCTTGTGCTGCTCTAATTCCATCGAAACTGATATTTTTACCTGTTATCATTCTCAACTTCATTTCATCCTTCATAGATTTTTCGATATCTAAAGATTCAGATGCTAAATCTTTCATCTTCTTCATATCAATACCCATCTTTTTCAGTTGGATTACTTCGGTAGCTCTTTGTTTAAGTTGGTCTTTTGTTAAAGTTCTAACTAATGCTTGATTATCTGCGAAATATTCCATCGCAGGGCCTGCATCTTGTCCTAAACTTTGACCTATTTCTTTTACTTCGTTTGCTAAATCACCCGCATCAATTCCAGCATTTTGTAATGTTCTGGTTAATGATGTTGCCGCTTTAGGGTCTGATAATAATGCATTTACTTCTGTAATATCTGCAAGTAATGATGCAGGTGGATTGATTTGACCTGTTGCATCTCTAAGTGCTTTTGCGGATTCGGCAACTTCTTCAAAAGAATATAAAAATGGATTTAAGGATAATTGTGCACCTTTGATAGAACCTTCTAATTCCATAGCTTGAGCTGCTGATGCACCTGTTTCTTTGGATAAATCTTTCATCCTCTTAACAGCATCACCAATAAAACCTACGATTTCTTTAAGAATTACTAATCCGATTGCTGCTGCTGATAGACTCAACATGGCAGTTACCATCTCATTTGATAATCCTAATGCTGAACCTAAATCTTTGGCTAAATCTTTTCCTGCATCTGCGATACCCTTACTTAATTCTTCACGTTCTTTTTCAGTTTCTAAGAGTTTTTCCTGATGTTGAATCATTTCTATCAACTGGTCTTGTCTCTCCTTACCCAATTGATTTGCGTTCTCAAGTACTTTCTGTTTCTCTTGCATAAGAACAGTAAGTTTGGCCTCTGCACCTTTTTGTGCAGTCATAGATGCAAGAATATCCTTACCAACCTTACCTTGTTTAGTTCTTAAATCTAAATTTGATTGTAATATAGATGTAAGATTCTTTTGTAAGGCTTCTTCGGCATTAATCCCTGCTAATCTCTGTTCGGTATCTTTATTATACTTGGCCATTTATTCCCAATTAAATTTTAATCTTTATAAGGATTGTAATTCTTAGTATCGTTGTAGTTGATAGGTTTAATTTTGTATTTTTTTAGAATCTTTTGGTATTCTGGGTCATTAGTTAGTTTATCTAATTGTTTAGTCTTATATGCTTTAACAATAGAACCAATAAATGATTTGATACCACCCTCATCCATACCACGTTTTTCTAATTTTTCAATTATGTTCTTTCCCATTGTATTCCCTTTGTTGGTTTATGTGTTTATAAATATAGAAAAACCCAACAAATAGTTGGGTTCTTCATTTCTTATCTTGATTTTGATTTAGCTTTTCTCATTTCTTTATCGTTCATCTTCTTTTCTTCCTGTTTGAATTCGATTATTTTACCAATGTAAAACGTCCGAACCCATATCGGCATATTGTAAACATCCGTAAAGTTGAAACCACCATTACCATGAAAGATAAGGTCGAATATATGAGAGTGTAAATGTTTTCTATAGTTTTGAGGAAGGCCAAAAAAAGGTTACATCCATAGGTAGTAACATTTCTCTCCTTTCCCCTGTTTCCTCAGAAACAAATTCATAGTTTAAGTCCATATCTGGAACAACTTCGTTAATATAATTTCTTAAAGCTTGAGAATCTAATGCAAATAATTCATTATCTACAAAGTTTCTAATTGTGGTTGTATCATCTTCCCCATCTACTGAAATAATCATATTCTTTAATCTTGTAGTTAGTTCTCTTGATGTTACATCTTTTAATTTTCTTTGTTTTTTCTCTAATTCTTTTACTTGATGTTTTACTTTTCTTTCTTTCGATTCAGTCATCGCCATAAAAGTAATTTTTCTCTTAGATTTAGGTAATTCAAACTCAAACTCATTCTTATGTAGTTCGGTTTGATTCTTACCATCATAATCAACTGATTCAAATTGGGTTAAATCAATAACCTCTTCTTGTTTATTATCTGAAAATGGGTCTTGTATCTCTACTTTGTAATCTTTACCGTATCCTAACACTCTAGCAGCAATCATAACTGCATTCTTATCACCAGTAGTTAAATCTACATATTTGATTGGAGTTCCATCTCCATTTCCTATAATTAGTGATTGAAATAATCTGTCTAATACACTACCATCTTTTATGTAAGACTGGGTAGTAAGTATATCCTCTTCTTTAGCTGTCATATACTTCATTTCCACTTTACCTGAAGATAATGGATTATCTTTAGGATAAATTAATCCTTT
>ENA-OSIY01001122-OSIY01001122.1-marine-metagenome-genome-assembly--contig:-NODE-1122-length-14571-cov-6.190286_pt1 | contig 14571 bp, 13 predicted proteins | sample MGYA00237884_ERZ534233 | MGnify/ENA primary metagenome ERZ534233 (study PRJEB26412, sample SAMN06343840) | marine metagenome | isolation source: estuarine water | place: USA: Columbia River Estuary... | reverse complement strand
GCAGAAGACGGCATACGAGATTTCTGCCTGTCTCGTGGGCTCGGAGATGTGTATAAGAGACAGCGGTGAAAACGATGAATTTGTAAAGTGCACGGCCATACGCGCTGAGCACGAAACCCCCACTCACTTAGAAGACGGCGATGTGGTGGTGAACATGAACTTTCGTTCCGATCGCGCCCGCCAACTCACCCATGCCTTATTAAGCCCGGCGTTTGATGGCTTTCACCGTCGTCACCAACCTCAATTAGCCGGCTACTTCACGCTCACCATGCACGATGCCAAAGAGCCCAAAGCGACGGCTATATTTCCGCCGTTTGCCGTGAAAAACACCTTGGGTGAGTATTTGTCTGGCTTGGGCTTAAAGCAACTGCGCATCGCCGAAACGGAAAAATACCCGCACGTCACCTTCTTTTTTAACGGCGGGGAAGAAACCGTCTTTGCTGGTGAAGAGCGTATTTTGGTGCCCTCCCCACCGGTTGCCACCTACGACATGCAACCGGAAATGAGCGCTTACGAATTAACTGACAGGCTAGAAGAAGCGATTTTATCCAGGCAATACCATGCCATTATTTGCAACTACGCCAATGGCGACATGGTCGGCCATACCGGCAATTTAGCCGCGGCCATTAAAGCCATCGAAACCTTGGACGCCTGCGTAGGCCGCATCGCAGCCGTTATGCAAAGCACCGGCGGCGAAGTAATCATTACGGCTGATCACGGCAACGCAGAAATGATGTTCGATGGAGCAAACCAGCAAGCGCATACGCAACACACCACCAACAAGGTGCCGCTGATTTACCTAGGTCGTCCTGCCAAAATAGCCCAAGATGGATCGCTGTCAGATTTAGCGCCCACCTTGCTGCACTTAATGGGCTTGGCGCAACCGGCCGAAATGACGGGCAAAAACCTTGTTCATTTTCTGCCATAAAGGCTTAGCCATGCGCATGCCATCGCCTTATTGCAAACTGCCCGTCGCCTGCCTAATGGCCTTGGCTTTGCTATTTAGCCTAAGCCATGTCGCGTATGCGGAAAAGAAAAGCGAAGCATCGCCACAAAGTTTGAGCTTGGTGCAAGAAAAATTAGCCAAACTGAAACAGGCCTTAAGCCAATCCCAAGAAGCGCGCAAGGATGCCGCTGACGCATTAAAAGACAGCGAAGTGGCGATCAGTGTGGCCAATAAAAAGCTTTATGAAATCAATCAGAAACAGCAAGCCCATAAGGCCATGCTAGCTAAATTGGCGGCGGAATCGCTAGCCACCAATCAAGCCCTGACCAGCCAACAAAAACAACTGAGCACGCAACTCTATCAACAATACTTGCATGGCCGGCAAAGTTACGTGCAAATGGTCTTGCAGAATGATCATCCCGGGGCCATGGCGCGCGACGTTCATTATTTTTCCTACATCGCCAAAGTGCGCGCCAAACTCATCAATAAAATGCAAGGCAACTTGAATCACCTCAATCGGCTGAACGAAGAGACCACCAGCACCTTGGAAAAAGTCGCTGAACTCAAGCAAAAACAAATCGATGAACGGCAAGTGCTGCAGTCGCAAAAGCAAGTTAAATCTAAAATTGTTCGCAGCCTGTCGCAACAAATTGCCATGCAGCGCGGTGAAATTAAAAAACTCAGCCGCGATGAAAAACGCCTCTCGCAATTGGTGAAACGCTTAGCTCGAGCCACGCCACCTAGTGGAAAAAAACAAAAAAATAAACGTACTGCACCCGCCGATAGCAGCAATTCTAATAAAGCCGCTCAAGAGGCCCCGCCTACTTTGGCAAACAACGTCGAGCCCAGCTTTGAGGGCCACAACGGCAATTTTTCATCGCTTAGAGGCAAGCTAAGGCTGCCAGTGCGCGGTGAGGTGAGCAATCAATTTGGTAGCAGCCGAGCGGATTCCGGCATTTCATGGAAAGGCTTGTTTATTAAGGCTAATGAAGGATCGGAAGTGAAATCTGTAGCCAGCGGTCAGGTGGTGTTTGCCGACTGGTTACGCGGCTTTGGCAACCTTATCATCTTGGATCACGGCGATGGTTACATGAGTTTGTACGGCAACAATCAAGCGGTTTTAAGACAGGTAGGCGACAGCGTTAAAGCTGGAGATGCCATTGCTTCGGTAGGCAACAGCGGCGGCAACGAAGCGAACGGCTTGTATTACGAATTAAGGCGCCAGAGCAGACCTTTCGATCCGCTGAGCTGGAGCCTTGTTAATTAAGTCTTAATTGGCTTTGCTGGCCGCTTCGGCTTGGGCTTTCGCCGCGTTCATTTGCGCTTCTAATGCAGCTGCGTCCAATGTGATACCAGGTACACGTTCGTCCGCAGTAGGCTCATAACCGCCCGTTGCCGAGCTTGTTTCGGCCGCAGGCGCAGCGGCAGCAGGCGCCACAGTCGGGGCAGCCGCTTCTTCTTGACCGCAACCTTGCAATACCAAACCAGCCAAACCACCCAATAAGATAGCGCGTAATAACAAAGACATAACACCTTCCTTTTTTAATCGAGTCGTATAAAAATAACACCACACTTCAGCAGACGATCAGCCTGCAGAGGGCTATATAGCGCGGTCCAATCAGTTTAACCAAAACCCATTAGCTGACTGTGAATTGAATGTAATAGTTCTGTATCCAATTGTAATAATGGCCGGCTTACTCGCCCAAAATGTGCACCAGCACCTTACGTTGCCCCGGCAGGTGCCGGTGTTCATACAAAAACACACCCTGCCATGTGCCTAGCGCAAGCTGCCCATTTAACACCGGAATGGCCAAATGGGTTTGCGTGAGCGCACTCCTAATGTGCGCCGGCATGTCATCCGGGCCTTCCACCGTGTGTACAAACAGAGGGTCGCCGTCTGGTACTAAGCGATTGAAAAAAGCCTCCATGTCGACTAAGACGTCTTGATCGTAATTTTCGTTGATCAATAAACTCGCCGAGGTGTGTTGAATGTACAGAGTCAACAAACCAGTTTGCAAGCCACTGCGCTTAACGTGCGCAGCGAGCTGCGCACTGATGTCGTAAAGTCGCCTACCCTGGGTGCTGACCTGTATGCTTGCCGTTACTTGTTGCATGGCCATCCTTAGGCTTTTGAAAAGACTATTTTACCCGCCTTTGCATCCACTTTAATCACGTCCTTGGCCATAAAGTCGCCATTTAAAATCTCGCGCGCCAAGGGGTTTTCTATTTCCGACTGAATGGCACGTTTTAATGGCCTGGCCCCGTAAACTGGATCGAAGCCTGCGTTGGCAATTTCTGCAATCGCCGCCTCGCTCATCTCCAACTGCATGTCCATGGCCGCCAAGCGTTTTGCCAAGTACTGCAATTGTATTTTGGTAATCGAGCGTATATTGCTCTCATCCAAGGCATGGAACACCACCACCTCATCGATACGGTTGATGAATTCCGGTCTGAAATGCGTTTTCACTTCGCCCATCACCGCCAATTTCACCACTTGGTAATCTTGATCGCTCATGCTTTGTATCATTTGCGAGCCTAAATTACTGGTCATGATGATCACGGTGTTTTTAAAGTCCACCGTGCGCCCTTGGCCATCGGTTAAGCGGCCGTCGTCCAGCACTTGCAACAAGACATTAAACACATCCGGGTGGGCTTTCTCCACTTCATCGAGCAGGATCACGCTATAGGGCTTGCGTCGCACCGCCTCGGTCAAGGTGCCGCCTTCTTCATAACCGACATATCCTGGCGGCGCGCCTATCATGCGAGCAACCGAATGCTTCTCCATGAACTCACTCATGTCGATACGAATTAAATGGTCCTCGCTGTCAAACAAAAAGCCAGCCAAGGCTTTGCACAACTCGGTTTTACCTACGCCGGTGGGGCCTAAGAACAAGAAGGAGCCGGTCGGGCGGTTGGGGTCCGACAGACCCGAGCGCGAGCGGCGTATGGCATTGGCCACGGCACCGATCGCCTCGTCCTGGCCGACCACGCGCTGATGCAGACGCTGGGCGTTCCACCGGACTTGTCGCAAATGCTGCTGGCCGATGTTGCCGACGATGGCCTGGTGCTTCATCCGGGCCATGTGCTCGTTGGTGATCACGTCGTAGCAGCCGGTCGCGGTGATGAAGATATCGGCGGTCGCGACCACGTCCTCCAGGGTCGCCACCTGGTAGCCGTCCATCGCCGCCTGCAGCGCGCAGATCGGGTCGATTTCGGTAACGATAACTCTAGCCCCAGCACCTTGCAAAGAAGCAGCAGATCCTTTTCCTACGTCGCCATATCCGCATACAACCGCTACCTTTCCTGCCATCATAACGTCAGTTGCTCTACGAATAGAGTCTACTAAAGATTCTTTGCAACCATATTTGTTGTCGAACTTAGATTTAGTAACAGAGTCGTTTACATTTATCGCTGGCAACAAAAGAGTTCCATTTTTCATTCTTTCGTAAAGCCTTAAAACTCCTGTAGTAGTTTCTTCAGACAAGCCTTTGATGTCTTCTGCCAAATGCGGGTATTTGTCAAAAACCAAGTTTGTTAAATCACCACCGTCATCTAAGATCATGTTTAGGTATTTTCCGCCTTCGAATGTGTTGATAGTCTGCTCGATACACCAGTCGAACTCTTCTTCGCTCATTCCTTTCCAAGCGTATACTGGAATTCCAGCCGCAGCGATTGCTGCCGCCGCGTGGTCTTGTGTAGAGAAGATGTTGCAAGAGCTCCAAGATACTTCAGCTCCTAATTCTACAAGTGTTTCGATTAGAACTGCAGTTTGGATAGTCATGTGAAGGCATCCTGCGATCCTAGCGCCTTTCAATGGAAGCTTTCCTTCATATTCTTTTCGGATCGCCATCAATCCAGGCATTTCTGCTTCTGCCAACCTAATCTCTTTTCTTCCCCATTCTGCCAAAGAAATATCCTTTACTTTGAAATTCTCGGCCAATGTTTCATTTGATTTGCTATTCATTTATTTTCATTATTTTTTATATTATACTTCAAACTGAATAATATGTTTACAAGAAAAGCCTGCTATAAAGCAGGCTTTTCTGTAAATTCATTATATTAGACCTATCTGATCCTGATATGCTTATTCTTTAGAATATGGTTCATGAAGTTCGCGTTGGATATTGCGGCCTGAAGCCTCAGCTGGCCTTTCGAGTCTCTTTTGAACCTTATCTTTATTGCGCTGTCCTCAAAGAGAGGTTTGTATTTATTCATGTATGCCTTCCATGCGGCCTCTGTTTCTACTGTCTTGTTTTCCTTTCCTTTAATCCTGTGCGACTTTAGCTCTTCATACATGCTGTTGAAGCTTGCCATGTTTGCTTCTATGTTTGGAAGGAATTTTTTCCATTCATCTATCATTATAGGTATGAAGTATTCTTCTACCACCTTTTTGTCCGCCGAATTGTCATGGAAAGAAACGCAAAGCATGAAGCTTTGTATTTCCGCACCCTCGCGCTTGACTATTCCTACTTTGCCTCTCTGGTATCCTGATATTCTCAAAAAGTCTCCAAGCTCTACGTCAGTGCCTTTCGCCATGCATTTGATGCTCCAGTTCAAGTCTTTCCTGAAATCTTCTCCTATAGATTCCCACACTAAGTCTTCTCGTTTTTCGTTCGTTACAATCTCTACCGTCTTGCAATCAACTGCTTTCTTCTCGTCTAGGTATCTCTTGTCTAGAGTTCCTACGGCGTCCCACTTGTCGGTGTATCCGGCTCCAGATCCTTCTTGCTTGTGAAGGCCATTACCATTTATAACCTGGCTTTCGTATTTGAATCCATGATTCTGTCTGGCTCTCTTCTCAGGATTGCTGTTCTTGTCGAAGACGTATAAGTATACGGTTTCTCCGTCCGACTCTATCTTGGAGTCAGGCATTGTCTTGCCAGCGTATCCTCTGGTAGAGTCGTCAAAAGACTTTTTGTTTTTTATGTCTCTTTCTTTGAGTCGTATGTTGAAATTGTCTTTTGATTTCACTGCAGTCTCTGATACGAATATTCCTGTGGCGAATTCGTCGTATGAGTTTTCTGCCATCCAGGCTTCTACAACGCCTTTAGGATATATTCCAGAATCGATTAAGCTTTTTAGCCTGAATGATCTTGTGAATATGTATTGCTTCTTTTCGAGCAAGAATTGTTGGTATTTCTTTATCATTTGATATATATTAAATATATCAATTCTTTTTTTTAATTTTCTGCAAAAAATCGATATTATTTTATTATTTCTATTCGACTGTCTTTTTCGATATTTGCAAAAGCTTCTTCTGTCTTTTCTATAAGCTCGCTTTTTCCTATGCTCTTTGGGCCTGCCGTGTTGTTGTGTTCCCATTCTAACGAGGAAAGAAGATCTGACAACAAAGAAACGCCTATGTTCGACTTTATGAAATAGTGCGACTGCTCGGACTTGTCTTGGCTTTCTACATAGTGCCTTCCCGCGTAGAACCCGACTCTTCTGAACGCCATATCGTGTGGTCTATCCTTCTTGACGAATTCAAAAAGCGAGGTTTCTTTCTTCAGCACCTTAATCTCTCTGTCGCTGTCGCCTAGCCTCCATATCTGGAACACGCAAGGAACGTCGTAGTCGGATCCGTTCAGAGTAAAAGACTTTTCTTCGAGGTCTATCTCTTTCTCAAGCCAATATCGCGAAGGCACTTTGTTCTTGACCGAATCTTTTTTGAATGACTTAGGAAGTATGAACGCTATGCATTCCGCTCCTATTTCTACCGACTTTTTGATGAACTTCATCGCCAGCGACCCTTGGTTTCCGAAAGGAGGATTCCCTATAACGAGCACCTTTGTTCCTGTGATTCCAGATGAATCGAATTCTAGCCAGTCTTGCATTGCTATTCCTTCTGCCTCTGGCGCGATATCTAACGATATCAGGTTTTTGTGCGATATCAGCCTTGAAAACGATCCATTTCCTGCTGAAGGCTCTATGACAGCGTCAAATTCGGATATGTCTATCATAGACAACACCATTTCAACCGCTTCGCTTTTCGTGTAGAATTTGTCGTTTATCTGCTTTTTGTTCCTAGAGTATGCCATATGAAGTATGCTTTATTTTTTATTTTATATTACGACATAAGCTATATGTTTATAAAAAACTTGACATAAAGAAAAAGCTCGCGCTCTTATATTAGAGTGCGAGCTTTTGATTTATGAATCTTTCTTATTCTAAAAATCTTCGTCTAAGCTGTCAAAGTCAATATCACGATCTTTAGGCTTCTGATACTCAGAGGTACGCTTTTCAAAAAAGTTGCTCTTGTTCTGAAGAGAAAGCATATCCATGAAGTCAAACGGATTTTCTGCGTTGTAGAATTTTTTGCATCCCAATTCGTCTAGCCAATAGTCTGCAACAAACTCGATATATTGTTGCATCAGCTTGGCGTTCATTCCAATAAGAGAAACTGGCAAAGAATCTGTTACGAATTCTTTTTCGATCTCTACCGCTTCTGTGATGATTTCTGTGATTCTTTCCGCGCTTACTTTGTTCGTGATGTATTTGTTGTGAAGCAAGCAAGCAAACTCGCAGTGAAGCCCTTCGTCTCTTGAAATCAATTCGTTAGAGAAAGCCAAACCTGGCATCAATCCTCTTTTCTTAAGCCAGAAGATAGAGCAGAAAGATCCTGAAAAGAATATTCCTTCTACCGCTGCAAAAGCAATAAGGCGCTCTGCGAAAGATTCTGACTCGATCCATTTTAAGGCCCAGTCTGCTTTTCTCTTTACAGATGGAACTGTATCGATTGCGTTGAACAATCGGTCTTTCTCATCGTTTTCTTTGATATAAGTATCGATAAGCAAAGAATAGGTCTCAGAATGCACGTTCTCCATGGCAATCTGGAATCCATAGAAAAACTTTGCTTCAGGATATTGAACCTCTTTCAAAAAGTTCTCAGCGAGATTCTCGTTTACGATTCCGTCTGACGCAGCGAAAAAAGCCAACACGTTTTTGATATAGTGTCTTTCGTCTGAGTTTAGCTTTTCGTCCCAGTCTGTCAAGTCTTGTGTCAAATCGATTTCTTCTGCCGTCCAGTTTGACATCTGTGCAGTTTTGTACTTCTCCCAAATATCGTGGTACTTCAAAGGAAATACAACGAACCTGCTTGGATTCTCTTCTAATATATGCTCTGTGCTTTTCATAATATTTATATTTTAGATATATATTAATATTTAAGAGCTTTGTTGATAAACATTTCTAACTTTCTTTACTACATAGGATGTTATAGATTATATATACATTATGGATGAAATTGTAAAAAAGGAATATCTTCTCTATCTATCTAAGATTGAGATAAATTCAGTAAAGGAAGAATGGGTTTTAAAAAATTTAAAAAATCTATATGATTTTTTAAAAGACATTGACGGAGAAACATTGTCTGAAAAAATATATCTTATCGAAAAAAATAAATCCTTTTGCAAGGTTTGTTGTTCAAAGGTTAAATTTCTATCATATAAAAGAGGATATAGAGAATATTGCTCAAAATCTTGTTCAAACAATGATCAGGATCTTATTGGTGAAAAACTACAAAGCTACAAAAAAAACAACCTGAAAAAGTATGGCGTTGAAAATCCCTCAATGTTGGATTCTGTCAAAGACAAAATATCCTTGTCTAAAGAAAAATTAGACTATAATAAAATAGACGAGAAATATAAAAAGACCTTTATAGAAAAATATGGAGTTGACAATCCATCAAAATTGAATTCGGTTAAAAAAAAGAAAAAAGAAACGACAATTAAAAATTGGGGAGTCGACAATCCATTTCAATCAGAATTTCTCAAAGAAAAATCCAAAAAAACGCTTTTGGAAAAGTATGGAGTTGAGCATCCATTGAAATCCAGCCTTATCAAAGAAAGTATAAAGAAAAAAAACATCGAAAGATATGGAGTTGACAACTACACAAAAACAGATGTCTATAAAAATTTAATGTTTGATAAATACCATTCCTGCAATATTAAAACCAATCTAAACAGCGATCCAAATTATATCAAATATATTGGCCTTGGGGAATATGAACTATCATGCGATTGTGGTGAATCACATAATTATATAACAAACTCTCATCTATACCATTCTAGAAAGAGATTGGGTAATAAGCAATGTGTGTCCTGCTTTCCTATAACAAACTCGCAATCTTCAAAAGAAAAAAATCTACTAGAATGGATCAAGACAATCTATTCAGGAGAGGTAATATCCGGATATAGAGATGGTCTGGAAATCGATATTTATTTACCCGAAATGAAAATTGGGTTTGAATTCAATGGTCTTTATTGGCATTGTGAGATATTTAAAACTAAAAACTACCATCTTGACAAGCTTAACTATTTTAAGGAAAGAGATATAAAAATTATCAATATCTGGGAAGATGATTGGGATTTAAAAAACAATATTGTCAAAAGCCAGATAAAAAACTGGCTAGGAAAGACCAATACTAGAATATGGGCCAGAAAATGCGAAGTCAAGATAGTCGACGACCTGAAGACGATACGAAGCTTTTTGAATGAAAGCCATATACAGGGCTATGTATCATCATCTCTAAAGATAGGATTGTTCTATGAAAATGAAATGGTCAGCTTGATGACATTTGACCATTTCGAGGGCCGCAGAAAAATGAAAGATAACGAATGGAACTTATCCAGATTTTGCAATAAAGTTGGATTTAATGTAATTGGAGGCGCATCGAAGCTGTTGAGCTATTTTAAAAAAATAAAAGAACCCAATAGAATTATATCTTTTGCCGACAAATCATGGTCAACCGGCGAGCTTTACTACAAGCTGGACTTTTATCTAAAGTCAACAAGCTATCCAAACTATTCATATTTTATAGATAAAAAACGAGTAAACAAACAACGATATAAAAAGTCAAAATTGGTCAAGATGGGTTTTGACGAAAACAAATCAGAATCTAAAATAATGGAAGACGAGTTTGGATCATATAAAATATTTGATTGTGGTCAGCTAAAATTTGAGTGGAAAGCGAAAGCCACCAAGTAGCGAATTCAGTGGCTTTCTTATAGTACCCGTTGAGGCTTAAACTATACCGGTCCTAAAGTGGGACTTTGTCCCCCGGTTCATGATATAGTATATATTAAAAAAAATCTTTATGTTTTTGATATAGAATAAAAAATTAACATATCGCCTATCTTCCAAAAACTTTTTTGCTTTTGTAGATACAAATAAAAAGCTATAAACAAAATAAATGATAAAACATGAAATCAAAGTAGAGTGCTCTGCGACAGACGCTCTTAGAGGAATAATCGAAAAGTCATACTTTATCGAAGGATTGGCTGGAAAGATCCAGGGAAAAGAGAACTATATGGTTCTTACAGAAGAAATAGACGAAGTATCGCACACCGTCTTGAAGGGGCTGCACAACGCCACTATAAAGATAGTCAATCCAGAAATCATAGACGGAACTATGAGGTTCATGGTCGACGAAAGCAACGACGACTTGAGAATCTATCCAATCTCTATCTACTGCATCAAAGAAGACGAAAAATATATCTTCTACTAACAAAAAGAGACTCATTAGAGTCTCTTTTTTATTTATATTATTTCTTCACCATGTAGAACCATCCGCTCGTGCTTTGGCCTTTTACTTCCTCTTCAACTTCTTTTACTTCTTCTTTTCCTTGAGAAACCAAATCATTCGCATTGATTGTGACGCCACCAGGTAAAGTAAAAGTGTAGCGACCCACCATGTTTCCTAATGCTTGTTTGGCATATCCAACACAGTATTTGAAGAACAAATCATCGTTGAAAAGATTTTCCTGCGGTATGTTAGCATAAGCTTCCATAATAACATCGTATTTAACATTTGTCAAAATATGAAGCCTATGGTTTAGCTGGTTGAACTGATACTTCAAAGTATATTTGTTCAATTGGTTTAGCATGTCCGACATGTTGTCTAGTAAAGTCTTGTAAGTTCCAAGCTCTCCGATTGTTGTGACATATGACGAAAGGTATGGTTGATTTGTAACACCCAGGTTTACAGAAAGGTTAGGCGTGTTTATGCCAAGCTGGAAAAGGCTGGCTCCTCTAACTTCGTATAGATATACTACAGACTGTATCTCGCACGGAACTTGTACGTAGTTGTATTTTGTAAATTCTTCGCTGGTAAAGGCTTCTTTTCTTATCAAGAAGTATATCTTTTGCACCGCGTACTGGTATGACCTGTAGAACCAAGGCAAAGCTCTTTTTTCTACAATCTGCCTAATCATCGTGTCTGGCAAGGATCTTGGAAGAGCACATCCTATTGTAAGCTCTGTATTGATACTATCAATAAACTCGTCTATAGTAAGTCCGCCTTGGTATGGTATGTATTCATCTGCCATCTTATAAAATTATTATTTACTTATATATTAATATTTTAATATTAAAAGTAGAAAAACAATACACCAACTTTTAATATATAATAGAAAAGATTTGTAATCTATGAGAGATTTTATAATAGAAATGGCAAATAGGAATATAGGAGGCCTATGTCAGTTTTTGAACAACATAAAGAATAAAGAATATTATATTTTTTTAAATGAGAATATACCAAGTTCTATATTAGATAGAAGTCTATCGGAAAGAATTTTTTATTTTGTCAACAACAAAAAAAATACATTGTTATGCGATTGTGGCAAACACTTATCATTCAAAGGATTTAAAAGCGGGTATAGAAATACCTGTGGTGACAAGACATGTTTTGTCAGAAAGAGAAAGGAAACATGTTTAGAAAAATGGGGTGTTGATAATCCAAAGAAATCCAAAGAAGTTATAGCCAGAGAAAAGGAAAACATTTTAAATAAATGGGGTGGCCATCATTATATGTCTGATGACAAAGTTAAGAAAAAATTCAAAGAAACAATGATTAAAAATCACGGTGTTGAATGGTCTCAACAATCTAAAGACATATCAAATAAGAGCAAATCAACCTATAATGAAAATCAGAATAAAGATGAGATTATTAAGAGAAGATCTGAATCAAATAAAAACAAATCTATTGAAGAAAAGAAAGATATTTTATTGCGTAAAAATAAAACCATCGATAAAAATTGGGGAAGTATTACTAATCTATATAGACATATAAATGATAGGATAAAAGAAAAATCGATTGAAAAATGGGGTGTCGACCATCATCTATCACACCCTGAAATTATAAAGAAAAGAGTTGATAAATATAAAGAGACTATAACAAATAAAATAAAGTCTAAATTACCATCTGACATAATTTATATTGGTAGATCCAATAATATAAATAATAGCGATAGTATAGTAAATTTAAAGTGTTTGGTCTGTAATAATAATTTTGACATAAATAGACAATATTTAGTAAATAGAGAAAAAATAAATACAGATATTTGTCTAAATTGTAATCCGCGATTATCAGGAACATCCATTATGGAAAAAGATTTGTTTATTTTCATATCTGAAAATTATAAAGGAATGATAATTACATCTGATAAGAATGTATTAAATGGTAGAGAAATTGATATCCTTTTACCAGAATTGAATCTTGCATTTGAATTCAATGGACTTTATTGGCATTCAGAGTTATATAAGGATAATAATTACCATCAAAAAAAGACTAGGGATTGTTTGAATCAAGGAGTTCAATTGATTCATATATGGGAAGATGATTGGGTATACAAAAATGATATTATCAAATCGATAATTATAAATAAACTTCAATCGTCAAAAACAATTTGGGCTAGAAATTGCATTATTAAAGAAGTTGATAATACTGATACCAGATTGTTTCTAAATGAAAATCACATACAAGGATTTGTTGGATCAAAAGTTAAAATTGGATTATATTATAATAATGAACTGGTTAGTTTGATGACTTTTGGATCGCTTAGAAAATCGCTAGGCCAAGACAATAATGAAGGTGTTTATGAACTTTTAAGGTTTTGTAATAAAATTGGAACATCTGTTGTTGGTGGTGCAAGCAAACTACTTAAGCATTTTATTAAAAAAAATAACTTAAAATCTATTGTAAGCTATTCGGATAATTCGAGAGGCATTGGTAATTTATATGAGAAGTTAGGATTTGATTTTATACATGAAACCGTGCCAAATTATTATTATATAATCAACTCCATGAAATCACATAGATTTAATTATAGGAAGGATAAATTAGTAAAGGATGGTTATGACAAATCTAAAACTGAGGTTCAGATAATGAATGAAAGAGGCTTTTATAGGATTTTCGATTGTGGATCAAAAAAATGGGAGTTAAAAATCTGAATTTGATTTTGTATCATTTATCAATAATTGTCTTATCTTTGTAAGACAAACAAATAGAAGATATGAAAGGAGTATACAAAATAGGAAGAGTGACCAAAGAAGACTCGATCAAAGCTTGGAAAGCGATTTCTAGAGAAATAGAAATCAAAAGCTCTATAGGATGGACTTCTACGCATAAGGCACACAAGTCTATCAAAGACTATGCTAGGTCGCCTAAACACAAAAAAGACTATTCTTTCGAATAGTCTTTTCTATTAAACTCCAAAGTTCTTGGAATCTTTAAGCTTTTCTAGTATATGCTGTTCGTCCAAGTTTATATATTTAGGTATCTTTACCGAAATATTTACATATAGGTCACCAAGGCCATAGTGTATGTCTGGAATTCCTTTGCCGCTGATCCTTATGGCTTTTCCATGGTCAGTGCCAGGCTCTATATACAACGTCATTTCTCCATGCGGCGTGGCTACCTTGACGTGTGCACCACATATCGCGTCTATCACGGATATAGTCTTTTCTACTATTATGTTGTTTGCTTCTCTTCTGTATGAAAAGTCTTGCGCTTCTTCTACGATTATATGCAAGTCTCCTGGAACGCCGTCTCTTGCACCGTTTCCAAATCCGTGCATCGTCAGCTGCATTCCGGTAGATACACCCATCGGTATTTCTACGTCTACTACTTGCTCTTTTACTTGAGTTCCTTCGCCGTGGCAGTGCGAGCATTTGTTTCGTATCGTCTTTCCTGATCCGCTGCAGTCTGGACAAGTCATTTCTGTTCTCATTTGTCCGAATGGCGTGTTCTGCACGACTATTCTATGTCCAGTTCCATTGCAGGTCAAGCAGTCTTTTACGTCAGTTCCGCCTTTCCCGTCGCAAGGATCGCATTTGTCATGCCTTTTGTATCTAAGCTTCTTAGTGCAGCCTTTTAGTATGTCGTCTATGCTAACAACGACTTTTATCCTAAGGTCAGATCCTTTGGCTTGCCTTCTTTGCGACCTCCCGCCTCTGTTTCCAAATATGTCTCCAAATTGCGAGAATATGTCTTGAAAATCTCCATGACCTGCAAAAGGATTTCCTCCTCCGCCAAAAGGATTTCCTGTCGCTGATCCAAAGTTGTCGTAGTTCGACTTCTTGTTTGCGTCTGAAAGCACGTCGTATGCGCTAGATATATCTTTAAACTTTGACTCTGCATCAGATTCTTTATTTACATCCGGATGGTATTTTTTTGATAATCTTCTATATGCTTTTTTAATCTCATCCTGAGTAGCATTTCTATCAACTTCTAAAATATTATATAAATCACTCATTTATATTTTTAATTTTTTACTCAATTCTTTTAAATCACTAAATATTTCACCTATGTAATTAACTATATTATTTTTTTTAGAATAGTATATTAC
>ENA-OSIY01001121-OSIY01001121.1-marine-metagenome-genome-assembly--contig:-NODE-1121-length-14578-cov-9.433280_pt1 | contig 14578 bp, 21 predicted proteins | sample MGYA00237884_ERZ534233 | MGnify/ENA primary metagenome ERZ534233 (study PRJEB26412, sample SAMN06343840) | marine metagenome | isolation source: estuarine water | place: USA: Columbia River Estuary... | reverse complement strand
TATGTGCCAGCATTATGTAGTAAATATTTCATAATAATTAACTTTATTATTAATATTATACTATATAGTAAGTGAAACGGTTTTTATTTTTAATTAATTCCTAATATTTGTTTAGTTAACAACTCTTTAAAATTAATTGGATTTAATCTTTCAATATCAGCAGTCATCATTTTATAAACAATATTTGCAGCATGTTCATTGCCTCTTAACCTATTTTCATGTGTATTTATATACTTTGAAAATCCAAGAGTTATCATTGCATTAATTGCAAAATCATTTGCATCTCTTTCAAATCTAGGATAGGCTTTCATAAATTTAGATTGATCGCCTTCAACTACTGAATTAAAATATAAATTTTCAAAATCATCAGCTAACATTTGATCAATGTGCCTAGATTCATGTAGTGCAATAAATAGTGCAAATTCAGGATCTTTGGAAAATTTTGAATTAATTGCAATTGCTGTTTCTCCAAGAAATACTCCAACTATTGGTTGATGGGCTTTAAAATTAAAATAATAAATATCAATACCATCACGTTCAATATTCCAAAAATTACAAATTTTATCTCTGCGGTCACTATCTAATGATGGAAATATTTGATCAATAAATTCTTCAATTAATATTGGATTAGGTAACTCTGAGTTGGATTCAAATAAAGAAAATGATTTAATATAATTCATAAGTTATTTGTGTTTTCCAAATAATAGAGTTACAATAATTCCAACGACTGCTGTGAATAGAATCCACAATACTCGAGTTGCAGTCTCTTTCCAAGATATTAATTCTTTGTGTTCATCAATTAGTTTGCTATACACAGGTTCATCCTGAATTTTCTTTTTACGAAAATCTGTGTTTTTATTAACTCGGACAACAATACCATCTTCTGGATCCAATAATTGCTTTTTAATTGATCGCAAATCTTCTTTAATATCAGCTTGAGTTAAGTCAATTAGTTCAAGATGATCTTTTATTGATTGAATCTCACTAGTCGGTAATGTATTTTTAATAAGATCAAGAGCCTCAATAATCTCATTCATCATATCGTCTACACTAACTCCAGAGTTACGATTAGTATGTGGCATAAATTAGTAACTTTTTAAATTTAATAACTTAAACTGCTTGATCCATATTTTGACTATCTGATTCAGTTTCAGTATTATCAGCATCAGTCTCTTCAGGAGCAGTCTCAGTTTCAGTATCTTGAGTTGCAGGTTCATCCATAAATGTTAAATCCATTCCAGGATTAGCTGGACCATCCATTTGTTGGGCCGGAACCGGTAAATTTTCAGTATCAGAGGATCCGCCGGCTACAAATTCTTGAAAACTAAGAATGTTTTTAGGCTTGTTAGCAGTTAAGTCAGCAGTATTTTGCATTTCAGGATTAGCCATTGGCATTAAGTCTGTATTGTTTACTTCATGATTCATATTTGTACTTATAATTTAGTTTATTTATCTATTTAGTACTAGTTATTTGTAGAAGTTCCACAATTAGGGCAAAATTTCCAGGTACTTTTTTTAATTCGAGTACTACAGTCCGTACAATAACTACGAATTTCACCGTATTTTACGGCCTTTTGACTTTCCGGTAAAATCTTATAGTGATATACTGAACACGGCCATTCATTAAATGTCCCATAACCTGATTTTAAAGTTTGGTTAGATTTTAAACCCTTTTCAACTTTACCGGTTTCAAACACCGGTGTACCGGTTGAGGTAGAGCAGTTTATGGATGGAACTGTATGTGGATAGGTTGAAGTTGCTAAGTGATGATAGGCAAGGCCTTGAAAATTAGGCTGATGATATGTTAATTCTGAATAAAAATCAACCTTTATATTACCATTATTTTTAATTGCATAGGTTGCTGACTCAATATCTTCAACCTCATATACTGAAAACTTAAATTTACAGTTTTCATCAATGAATCTTTCAAGATAGACTCTTTGGCCAGGGTCCACAATAATTCCACCGCTTGAAATAGAGATTCCATTGACCTTAATTTTTGCCAATACTCTTGAACTTGTTGGATTAAATAATTCAATTTCAAAATAGGCTCCATCTTTTAAAAAGACATTTGGCCCATATACTTTTAATCTACCCTGTTTTTTTGTAATCCAGGCCTCAGGCTTTTGACTTGTGGTTGAATAGGTAATTAGTGTATCACTATTTAGTGTATTTGTCTGTTGGTACATAGCTTGTTTATTATTTTGCATATCTTTTTATAACCTTTTATGATTACTCAAAGGCTCTTAAGCCCAAGACATCCAGAGCAAGCGCTCTATATTCCAATATTTTATACTGTATTTAAAATTTAAGGTTTTACTAGCGCTGGGCTGCTAACCTTGACTTGATTGAAGTAATTACCAGTTTTTTATATAATTCAAGCTGTGAAATAATTGGATCACTATAACTCTCTAATAACATATTATATTCATCAATCAAATTTGGAAAAGTTTCTAATTTTTCTCCAAGAATATTTGCTTTAACATTAGCATAATCCTTACGCACATCAGGTCCACTCGTTAAAAAGATATCAGCATCAATATAGTCACCGTTTGAAAAGTCTATTTGAAAATCAGAATACTCTTCATCCATTGTTCCGGTTATTGACTTAACCCTTATTGTATTGGCTTCAGCATGTGGACCGGTTAATAAGGTCTCTATATCAACTACTCCAATCTCAACCAGCTCACTGTCTATGATTTTTGAAATTTCGCTATTTGATAGTGTTGAAAATTCCCAATTTTCTACCTTTTTCTTTACTTGTCTTAAATAAGATAAATCATAACCATATGAGTCATGCCATCGAGATTCAACATCAAACCAGTCTTCATCAAGATGATAATTTTCAAATACTGTATATTTCTTTAGATATTTCATTAAATGGTTGTAACGTTTAGTGAAATTGGATACTCCAACCTCTTATCATATATGTACAATGAATCTGATATTTTAGTAGTAACCCATGTATTATTTGCGCCAATCGGTAATTCAACAGTATCGCCCGGTTTTAAAGTTTTTACTAATTTAGTATTATCTGCTGATAATATTGATAATTTAATAAATCTATCGTCCTTAAACGTTTCTTCATTTAAAATTTCTATAATCTTTACCTCAACAAATGCCTGTTTAAATGGAATCCATACCTTTAATTTTCGGCCTGGCGACAATATGTATTGTTGATTTGCATTTGCGATATAACCTCTATTTTTTAAACCAAAGTCAACCGGATTAAGCTCGCCAGTTGAGTCAATTTCAAATATTTTATAAATAGTTGATTCATCTATTTCAAATACAGTAACGTCATCACGTCTTGATTCTCTACGCAAGTGATCCTTTGCATTTTTTTCAATATCATTAAGTTCCGTACCGTGCGGCCATACTTTTACAGTGGTTAAGGCTTGGTTTGAAATATATCCATATAATATTTCTCCAGAATATGATTTTTCTCCGGTTTTTACCCCGTTTGAATCATATGTATTTGAGTAAACCGTCATATTAACCGGATAGGTTCCAGTATCGGTTTTAATAAAGGTTTCTAGCATTGGTACCACTTTATGCCCTGGTGAAAAAACTGTTTTTTCAAGTCTAGTGTTTATTATTTTAAATTCATTAGATATTTTAGCAATAATTGACTTTTTAATATCTACTGCATCTAATCCTAGTGTATGAATATAGGATTCAACCCGTGTGGCAAGCTTAACCGTTCTTAAATTGTAAATTCTTTCATCTACTCTGGTCTCATAGTGCTCGGTACGGTCCAGTGCCTCTAAAATAAATTCATTAAATCTTTGTAAGTTCATTGTGTTTAATAATTAATTCACCAACTACTTCAATCTTTCCCATTACTTGTTGAAATGGATTTTGACCCGTTGCCTCAAATTTATCAATGATTGAGTGAAGCTCTGTGTGTAATTTTTTTAGTTCAGCTTTAGCTTCGTCAATATTAAATTTACCAGCCGCTGCTTTTTTATAATAGGGTAACTTAACTTTATAGTGCTGATATGTTAGTAAAGAGTCTCCGCCTTTTGCTTTTGTAGCATCAGCAATCTTAATTGCTCCAGCGAGTCGGTTACTTACAAATTTTTCAAAAGTTTCGCTATCAATCTTTTCAGTAATTAGGCTAAAGCCTTTAAACCCAGGAATATACGTCATGATTCGTTAAAGTTATTTTAGGTTATTTATACTCAACCTTAACTCTAGACCTGAACTCTGGTGGAAATTGTGTGCCGGCACTCTTAAATAGGTCAGCAAAACACCCATCGATTAAATAGGTCACAGCCCAATCCTCTGGTGTTCTAATTGATCGGCCCACTTTAATTACATACATAAAACCAGCCAATGAATTTTGGATTTAATAATCGTGCTCTAATTGTAGTAACTGGAATAGTTAATAATCTAGAAGCATCATGTAAACTTTTATATTCAATATTGTTTATTGAAATAATTCGATGATTTGACCCAGGCCTTCCTTTACTTGCTTTTCCTATATTAAGTCTATGCTCTTCAGAAAATGGTCCATTAGATTTGCCTTTAAACCTATCAGACGTTAATTTTCTACCTTTTTCTGATTTATTAAATTGTATTAATTTTTCAGTATTTTTAAGCTTAGCTTCTTTTTCTTTATCGGTATACCCACTAGCTTTCATTCTATTTTTTTTAGTATCAGCGGCCTTTCTGCCCCAACTTAATTTAGTTTCTTTATCTATACTTAATAGTCTTTTTTTATGTAATTTACTCATTAATTTACAAAATTCAGGAGTTCGCTTCTTTCCAATATTTTTAATTCTACGTTTTTCAATTATTTCATCTCGATTAGGATGGTTAGAAGTAGTATCTCCGCCAGTTCCTCCTTCTGCAATATTATATCCACGGTGTTGAGAGCCAAGTTCTTTTATCCAAAATTTTTCTCTATTTGATAATTGATCAAGGGTTTCACAAACTTCAAGTATTTCTTTGGTAAATGAAGAAATTCCATATTTGTTAATTGCTTGCTTAATTAATTTACCTGATCCAAAATAGTTTTTTGGATTTCTGACACTTTTACCGACATATATTTTACCATTTATTAAATTAGTTATTTTATATATGACCATTCGACTGACTCTTTTATTTTATATATATGAGTCATAGTGGTGTTACATATATACCACCCTAAGTCTTTCTCGAAAATTAGAACAGGTTAATATATTTGGGTTTCTTAGTAAATCAGCTAGGCATCCATCTAAGAAATAAGTTATTGCCCAATCATTTTCCGATCGTATAGATCTACCGATTCCTTGTGCTACGAGAGTTTCAGTTTTCCAGGTGTACCAGGCTTGTGAATATTTAAGTTTAGCCGCTACAAATTTATCGCCTAAATGAGGATACGGTACCTTTAAAAATATTTGAAATCTAGAAAGATCATCTACTAAATTTAGTCCTTCTAATAGACTTGGCCCCATTATTGCAAAGCCTTTGGTCTTCTTCATCTTCTTTAATACCTTTTCCTTTTCTTCTGAGCCTTTATATAACAGTACCCGTTTCTTACTCTCTTTTGGTAGTGCCTTCCATAGCTTTTGGCCTAATTCATATGAACCTGTATGAATAATACCAGACTCACCAGCGTGTAGTTTTAAGATATTGGTAACTGTTGCTGCAGCCCACTCTAAATTATCATTAACGAATCTGGCAGATAACTTTTTACCTGGATAAAAAATAATAGGCGATTTATCCCAATTAAAGTTAGAGTCTATTTTAAAATAGCTTGCATTTTTAATGCCATGATTATGCATAAACTCTTTGGTATTACCCATAGTGGCAGTCATTAATACTTTAAATCCAAATTTATTAAAAAAATGTCTATGCAATAAATAGTACTCATCAATACAGTTAAAAACAATTGAATTTTCGCCTGGATTTTTAACCATCTTTTCCAAACCAGTTTTTTTGATAATTTCGCAATAGTCTTCTAATTTACAGTGAGTATCTTTTAACCAGTCGGTTAAATTAAAAATAGCCAACCACTCTTTAGGCACTGACCCCTCTTCAAATTCCTTGCCCGCATATTCCCTAATATCAGAGGTTGACTTGGTTAATTCTCCAAGTATCTTGGTTATTTGTTGTAAATTTTTTAATAAAATTGAATTCTCTTCTTCAGTATAGATATTTTCAATTGACTTTTTAAGTAGGTCAGTATTGATACTTGGAATTTTAAATCCAAAATCAGTTAAACTCTCCATTAATTTTTCAACCTTTTTAAGGATATCAGTTGATACGCTTGGGCTAAAATGACTCTGTACAATATCTAATAATTTATGAGACTCATCGCATATTACAAAATCTCTTTTTGGAAATGGTGGAGCTTTGGTTTTACCCGGTGAAGGGTTATCTACATAATTTCTTTGAATGAGAGCATACGGATAGGTTAATAGAGTAACCGGCGACTTAATGGATTTTTTTCTGGCAGTTAAGTAGCCACAGTGTTTAAAACACGGTAGTGCCTCGGCTGCATCATATGATAGGCCTTTACTTTTACAGTCACCTATTGAAAATCTTTCACCGTTAACTGAGCACTCATAGTTATCAACGCCTTTAATATTACCCCAATTCCAGAGTTGCATATTTCTGAAGTCTTTAACGTACTGTTCATGTAGTGCAAGGTCTGATGCAAGGATATAACCCCGGTTACCTTTAAACGAGATAAAGTCTGCAAATAACATTGCAATAATACTTTTACCTCCGCCGGTTGGGCAGTCTAGTAAAAAAATTCCATTTGGATCAGAGTCATATGCCTCTATAATAGCCAGCACTGCCTCTTTTTGTTGAGGCCTAAACTTGAAATTTGGGTGTTTACCCAATACAAATTGTTCAAACTCGGATTGTAATTTACTCATTAATTATATTTTAGGCTTTAGCCCAGTCGGCATATGAAATCCAATTGACTTCATAACCTGTTTCTATTTCATTTACATTAAATGCAATTAAGGTTTCGCCAGTCTCAGTTTTACCAACTGCTCGCATACTACAGCCTTCACATAGAACTGGCATATATGTATTTGGTGCAAGAGATTCAGATATTTTTAAAATATCAATCTCTGCGGTACCGGTGTCTCCGGCTATTTTGATACTACACTTATTACAAAAGTCTGCCATATTATGAATTTTTATTTAATATTTTAATTGCATATCCATTAACTACTGGTCTGCCGGTATTATATGCACCAAGCGCAAGTCCCCAGTCTCCATACTTTTTATGTAATAGTGCGAGCAACTTCATTGAAATATGTACATTCAGGTCTAGGTCAGTTAGTAACTGTTTTGAGGTAACCTTTTTACCCCATATATAGCTTGCAGTGGGTACCTGTATCTGCATTGCCCCATATGCACTTGCTGAGGAGGTTAATTTTGGATTATAGGCCCAATGAAATGGTCCAGTATAGCCGCTTTCTGCCTTAGCCACACCCAGTGCAATAGCTAGAGGAACTCCATACTGTTTTGAATATACTTTAATATGCTCATGCAACTGAATACACGGTGGAGCTTTTTTAAGGTCTACACCGGTTAAATCTAGAGTTTCATTAGGCACGGTTAAGTTACAGTATGACCACACTGAGCTAATAATAGTGATACTAGCAATAATAATAATGCTATTTAATTTCATATTATTTAATGGTTTGTTCGTATTTAGTATTTGCATACATATTAAAAATAGCAATACCAATTGAGTCTTGATATACACTGTATACGCCATTTGCCCTATCGATAATTAGTAATTCATTACGTTCATTGATTGCAATTGAAGTAGTTGATAAGTGTCGGGTATGATTAAGTGGCGACTCTTTTTTAGCCGCAATCATAATCCAATAATAATACCCAATAAAAAAACCAGCCACCATGGCGAGTGCAATAGTTAATATACTACTAACTGTTTTTACAAAAGACTTTAATTTATTAATTAAATTGTCTATTACCACTGTTCTATTCATATTTATTAATTTTAGTTTAGGTTAATATACTAAAAAAAATCAAGAGTGGTTTACTGGTTAGTGACCAGTAGTTGCAGCATTATAAAAAACTAACCCAGTAACATTAGTGGTTTTAGTAATAGTAGAAGTTGCGTAATTAAATGTCATTACGTCACCACCACTGTTCTCCCCAAATTGTATTCGGACAGGATAATATGTACCTGCAGTTAATGCCGCTGTACCGGATCTTTCTGTAGTTCCATGTAGTCCACCATTATTAACTGTTGCATTGCCTGTTGTAAAACCAGTTACTGCATTTGCACCAATCCACATATACGAGGCATCATCACTTGATGTATAGAATGTATAGGTTTCAGTCGTTGTTGGTTTGAAATAGCCTAACCATTGGCAACTAAAGGTAGATCCGTCGTCTGTACCAGGTTCAGAGATTGCAGTCGTCTGAACTGATGCCCCTGGATTAGCACCAAATGTGGTCTGTGTTGCAGTTGCAAAGAAACTAACGTTATCCGCGAAATAGCCAGAATAGGTTCGTTTATAGAGACCGGCCGTATATCCAGCAGTTGTCGTTGATGTAGTTGAGGTTGAGGTTGATGTAGTAGACGTGGTAGAGGTTGAGGTAGTTGTTGTTGTGAAATTAAAATTTGGAGTTGCATAGCCATTTGCGGTTAACCAGGCCTGTGCAGCAAATGAATTGGTAAATGCGGTTAGGCCTTGTCGAGCTGGCAATAGGTTAACAATTTGTATAAAACTAGCCTCAGTCTTTAATTTTGATCTCCAAAAAGTAGGATCAGCTCCATTTTGAGCAGCAATAATATAGCCAAGATCTTCATCCGGTCCCATATACCAAGTTGCTCCGCCTAAATTTGCATAGTTAAGAGGATTAGTGCCTATTGCGATATTTCCAACTTGAGTTGTTCCATTTATCGGTGCACCAACATTTATTGCAAACGGTCGAGATGTTGCCATTTAATGGTTATAATAAATTATGGAAAATAACCAGCTAAAAAACTAGCTGCACTATTACTTAGAGCATAGCCATTAGCATCTAAAAAAAGTTTGCAATTAGCAATTTCATTACCTACATCACTAAACGATGGTGCTCCGTCATTTCCGCCATTTAACACAGTACACTGTTCAATAAGGGCAGCAGTATCTGCACAACCCCAATAGGTAGGCTCACCAACCACTCTACCAATTATTACAAATTGTCCACTAAAATTAGGACTAGCCGGTAGTGCAAAGAATGGCAAATATCCAGTTCCATCATAAATTCCATTACAAAATGGTTCAGTCATAGTTGCAGCCTTACCTATAACAATTTTTTCAGATTGACCAGAGGCCGCCGCTCTAACCGTACCGGTTGGTAAAGAGGTAATTGCAACAAGTTTATCAATACAAATTGCAAAGTCTGTAATATTTCCTGCCATAATATTTAAATTTATTATTATTTATCCGATACTGGTTAAATAAATTGCATTAGATAGTATGATAATTTATAACCAACAAATGCCCCAAGGGCAGAAGGTATAGGAAATACTACTAATTTGCCAAGGTCAGTTACGTATTTAGGTCGGTTTACAATTTTACCCATGAAAAAATAGTAACTAATATAGCCAATTAAAACAGCTAAGTCTGCTCGAGTTGCAATAAAAACAACTAGGGTTGCCCCAATTAATCCAAATATGAAATTATCACGAACCCCTTCCCATATTTCATGGACGGTTGCATCTTTATATTCTTTAACTATTTTATTAAAGACCGCCCGTCTCTTATTCATTGGTTAAGGTATTTTTACGGTCAAGTATCTCTATTGAAATTCGGTCAATTTCAGACTCTTTTTTAACTTTAATAGTAATTTCAGAGTTTCCTCTAATCCATAATAGGTCCTCAATTACATCTTGTAAATCATCAGAACACAGATGCGGATGCACAATTCCAGGCTGATATGGATCAGTTTCTAGTTTTTCTGAAAACTCTGCCAACAGCCGGTTAAGCTCAACCTGTTCAGCCTTTGATTTTATTTGTGAACCTTTCATATATTATAGTACTTTAATTTTTAATAAAGATTTGGGTTGTCGGTGATAGATTCGAACTACCATTAGAAGAACCAAAAACTTCTGTCCTGCCCTTAGACGAACCGACAAGTTTATTATCTATACTCGTTTTTGTAGTCAGGACCTGATTCGAACAGGTATCGTCTTTCCAGCCTTACGGGGCCTTACAATGAAAGGTGTTACCAATTACACCACCCGACTATTTGTGCTCCCGCATGGAATCGAACCAGGCACCTACTGATTATGAGTCAGTTGCTCTAACCGAATGAGCTACAGGAGCAAAATTTAATTGTAGTCAGGACAGGATTCGAACCTGTAACCACGTCTGGTATGGGTTCACTTACTGCCATCATGGAGCAACCCATTTAGGATTCAATTACTTGCCATAGCGTCTATACCATTTCGCCACCTAACTATTTGTACTCGGAGCGGGAATCGAACCCGCACAGCCGCAATGGCTACAGGATTTTAAGTCCTGCGTGTCTACCTATTCCACCATCCAAGCATCGCTCCTTATAAATCCTTTCCGTGCACGGAACAAGAAACTGGGGAGACGTTGTTTCTACTTTCTAAAGAGAGGCTTGGTTACCCTCCTTCACCGTTTAGCAGGTTGAAGCTCTCAACACCACACCATCCCTTGGGAATACAGTGGTTGGGTTTTGATAGTATAAAAACTGTGAAGAGTTTCGTAATTACACTATACTAGTTCTGTATTAAGTGCGTGACCGTTTTTGTTTCTCATTTAGCCCAATCACCAGAGAATCAGTGTTTGGATTTTGACTAAGGACACCAGCCGCTAACTTGTTAGTTAGGTCTAATGGTTACCACGGACAAACCTGATCAGTATTAGTATTTTGACCGCTGGCCGTTTTTATTATTCCTGTTATTATTCTGAACTGGAGCAACCTCAACCGCTTTTTTTTCACGCTTTGGCCCAATATAATTTTCTTTTCTATGTTTGCGGCGTAATTCTCTCCATGCATCTGGTGTTGAGCAATTCCACTTCTTCATTAATTTACTAAAGGTTAATGAATAACCATGGGCTTTTTTAAAGACAACAGCCTTGCTTACTTTAATTATTACCTCATCTTGGTTCTTTTTATTGAACTCTTCGTTTTCTAAATAGTTACGCTCTGTAAAACTAATTGTATTATCTGGTTTCATATATATGGTATTTTGTTACTTAGTTAATATACTATTTATTGTGGAATATGGCTTCGCAAATTCCACCGTTTGAATAAATTTGATAACCTTTATCCGTTAACCAATTATAAATTTGACTCTTTTTATCTGTTGATAAATTATAGTCTTCAAATATTATAAAACCGGGTAATAAAACCCGGGTTTGGTCAATCGCCATAATCAGATCAGCATCCAAACCTTCAACGTCTAGGTGTAGCCAGTCAATATGGCCACCACACTCATTTAAAATAAGATCAGTAATACCTATTGACTCTCTTCGGGTTGACCTGATTTCTTCAGTTTCCCAATTTTTAATAACTGACTCAACTACACTATTTGTATAGCCCTTACCTCCTTCAAAGAACTCAACTTCACCGCCCTTTGGAGTTATTAATTTTTGAACCAGTTTAACTCTAGAATTATTACGGTAATTTTGTTTTAATTTTTGGAATTGAGAGTCTGATGCTTCAACAAGCACAACTTCACATTCTCTTTTTTTAACAACTGGAACCCACTCACCAAATTCTCCGTCATGCGTTCCAATAACAAGTCCTTTTGGAAAAATACCACCCGCTAATAGGTGTTTATTATATAGCCATAGTGATTTATAGAAGTGAGTACCGTGTTCCATAATATCCCAAGTTTTAATATAAATTAAATTAGCCTTTGAGTCAGTAATTTCAATATCAAACATTTCAGTATTTGGATAGGTTGCAAACCAGTTATCATTTAATAAACCAGACCACTGTAGTTCACCACTAACGTGCTTTTTAATATTTACAGTTAACGGTAAATTTTTATTATATTTACTTATTTCATCAGCCTTAACGTGGATACCGTCTGAACTATATGTAACTGTAATCATCCTTTATGTTTTTTTATAAAATGGGTTAAGTCTGTACTCCATAAGGTCATGGCCTCTTCTTTAATTTTACATTCGTCCCAATTCCACCAGGCAATATCTAATAGGTCGTTAATTTGACCAGTTGAGAATCTATATTTTATATGCTTTGCTGGATTTCCACCAACTATCGAATATGGAGCAACGTCTTTTGTAACGAGAGAACCGGCAGCAACCACTGAACCATCTCCAATTGTAACGCCTGACATAACCGTTGACTTTGCACCAATCCATACATCATTACCTATTATAATATCACCTTTACAGCTAGGATGACCCATTTGCATATGTAAGTCTGCAATTTCTGAAGTAACTGGTCCTAATAGCTGAGAACTTGTTGTTATCCAATCGTGTCTGTGATTTGCATGTAAGAAAAAGGTACAGTCTCTTCCAATTGAACAGTATTTGCCAGTTTTAATTAGATAAGTATCACTCCATGAAATTATGTTAACCGTTCTATCAAAATAGGTTCCCCTATCGGCTTTCCATAAGTGTAAGTTTTCCATTTAATTAAATCTAAAGGTGCTGTGTTTGAGTTTATTAATTGTATCAGTAATATCAAATACGGTTTCATTATATATTATTTGAACCGATTTTGGCGATAATTTATTAAAACCTAAATCAATAATCTTAAAGTTTTCGCTAACCTCATCCATAATAAGGTCGTCAACCCTAATTTGAAATGGTATAGGCTCAATGCTTAAATACAATAAAAGTTTAATACTATCTAATTGTTCATCATCTTTAATAATAAAAAATGGTAATTCAGCAATTGGAGAAAGGTTAAAAAAATCATGGCCTTCATAATAATAAATTTCATCCTCAACTGGTTTATGGATAGTGTGATATGGAAAAACTGATTTAAGATCTAGCAGCCAAGTAAATGCGTCACCGTCTTTTGAAGTTAAATAGTTTTCTAAAGTAATATGCGGTATAAACTTTTGTAAATTTTCTCTGTTGAATATCATAAAGTGCAATCCAACCTCCCATATTTGAGCACCGCGTTTTGAAGAATATATATTACACTCGCCTTCACCAGTTAGTCCTTCAACAACCGGTTCATCAAATTTTAAATCATATATCATATGATAAAAATAGTCATAATCTAAGGTCAAAGCAAGTTCACTTAATTTTTTAACTTGAAATAAACCAGCCCATCCATAATCAGCATATACTCGAGTAACCGTAATTGATTTACTATTAATTAATATATTTTTCCAAGCCTGCATTGCTTTACCTGGCCAATCCAATACGGGATTGTCTTTAGTTAATAAAAAATAGTCGCATTTGGTTTGAACATATTGAGGTAAAAAAATTGGACTAATAACAATAACATCTAATCCGTATGCTTTAACCTTATCAATATTCTTTATAAGAACATCTATTTTTTCTTGAGTATCACAATATGTGCTAATTAAAGCAACTTTTTTTATATTTTCCATCCGAAACGATATTGTCTATTATAAAATGATTTTTCTTCTGCTGTTTGTTTAGTTATTATAATACAGTTTTGACCATATGATATTGAAGATATTTCTAAAGTATTTTTACCGTGATTAAACTCAGAGTTTAATTCATGCTGATACTTAGTAAAATAGTCAATAATATTTAAATGACCTATCCGATAACCATAAATATCAGTATCAGGTTTCCAATAAGAACACTCTATGTCTTCTATAATATAAACACCGCCTGGTTCTAATAAATTTTGAAATAGGTAGTTAAAAGTAAGAAGCTGATGTTCAGCATGGTGACTGCCGTCATCAATAATAAATTTAGCTGGGCCAACCTGATTAGCAACTCTAATTATATCTTTTATATTAGATTGGTCACCTTTAATTACGGTTCCATACTCATCAGAGTATTCGTAATTAATATCCATTACAAATACCTTAGCATTAGCAAAATATTCTTTCCACAATTTAGGAGAGTTACCAAGACACCCAGCCGTTCCAGTATTATCTTCAAACGTACCCAATCCAATTTCTAACATTGTAAAGGTTTCATTTCTCAAAGGTTCAAGAAATCGCGGATAAAAAAAATGATAGCCATGGTGCATGGTTTTATCAGTTTTATATTTAGTACCTAATTGTTCAAACTGATTCATTTTAACTATTTTTTAACAATAAAACTTGTATCTGGATACGTAGTTATTTTATAATCTTCTAAAAATATATTATTTACCGCTTGATATACTCCAATGTTTGGATCATATCGATAATCGTGTCCTCCAATATAACCGCCTTTTTTTACCTTAGGTAACCAGGTTACAATATCTTCATAGACACTATTATAGTCATGCGCTGCATCAATATAAACAAAATCTAACGATTCATCTTTAAATTGCTTAGCTGCGTCAGCACTATTGTATTTAATTTTATTAATATTAGGATAGGCTGTTATCATTTTATCAAATGTAAATTCTGCAAATTCAATTTTTTGTTTATCAGCAATTTCCCAATATGGATCCCATAGGT
>ENA-OSIY01001119-OSIY01001119.1-marine-metagenome-genome-assembly--contig:-NODE-1119-length-14590-cov-5.606008_pt1 | contig 14590 bp, 26 predicted proteins | sample MGYA00237884_ERZ534233 | MGnify/ENA primary metagenome ERZ534233 (study PRJEB26412, sample SAMN06343840) | marine metagenome | isolation source: estuarine water | place: USA: Columbia River Estuary... | reverse complement strand
TCGGAACGATTACCTTACTTATTAGTGCAACCGGACTAGCGCATTTGCTAAACGGTTCACTTGGTACCGGCGCCACGGCAATTCGTCATGGTGGTGGATGGATTGGTTATGGAGTTTCAACACCGCTCATTGCTTTAGTTACTGAGATATTAGCCATTCCAATTTTAGCTATATTTCTTATATTTGGTTTACTTGTAATTACCAAAACTTCGTTTTCCACACTAATCAGGCAGTTTACAAAGGTATTTAAGTTTGGCGCAGCTGGAGTTGGAAGTATTAGATCGAGGCGAGCACAACGTTTAGTTGATGAGGATTTTGAGGTTAAGTCAATAATAAAAGGTGGTGGTTTTTCGGATGTTCAACCACAACAATCAATTTCGATGGAGAGAAAGCTTACTCAAGAAGAGTGGCGAGATATATTAATGACGGGTTTAACTACTAAGAGTGTGATGATTGGTGTTAAATCGGCACCGATGAGGGTTCATTCTTCAGATAGATTTAAACCAGCGGTTGTTTTATCTAATTATAAATGTGAGATGTTGGATCAGATTGAGTCTTTGGCACAGGATTGTGCGGATAAACTTTTATTAAGTTTATCGGATCAGTTTTCTAGTACAAAGATTATAATGTCTTTTAAGGTTGGTGTAGGTCATGTTCAGCAATATAACTTCGGGGACATTTCGATTAGATTACAAATTATATTAATAGAGTAATGAAGTACTGTAGAAAACAGAGTGTAAGTTCTGGAAGAACTTTACACTATTTAAAGGAATCATTAAAATCAGAAGCAGATGTTGCTTATGAGAAAAGGAGAGAGTTACAGGATTTTGCTAATGATTACTTAGCTTATCTTATCGATGATGAGTGGTCGGTATCGGTGTGGGGTTTTACTACATCGTTTAAGATTGTTTTGTTATCACCTAGGTCGGTTAAAAGAAATAGAGTTCATCATGATGATGTTACTTGGTTATCTGTAAAGAATCATATTATTCCTTTTGTACAGATGTTATCTAATAAGTATCAGGTGGGTTATGAGGGTAGTTCATCGATTATTAGGATAGAAGCGACTTATTCGGATGATATACATATTAAAGATATAGATCAGTTAGAGGATTTACGAGATGATATGTTATTTTATAGTTTTTCGATTGTGGTTAAAAAGGATGGTATGAAACATTTAAAGATGTTTAAAGAGAGTTTAAATGATACTGAGGTTGTAGAATTATTAGATTTTTGTGAGACTTCATTGGTTTATCTTATGGATGATGGTTTTGATATTTCTTGTGATTTGGATAAATATTTACAGTTATCATTGCCTGGGAAATCTCCATCTAGATATGGTACGGCTAAAGACCCATTTGATTGGAATGATATAAAGGATCATTTTATTCCATTTCTTCAATTATTATCAAGAAGATATGAATTAAAGAATTTTGGACATAGACCATCGGATTATGTTGTACTTTTTCAAGGTAATAGAAATAAGTATGCTACGGTAGAACAAGTTATAAATGATGATCTTCCTACTGAAGTTTATCATGATCTTTGGAGTATAATATTGAAAATAAGAAATAAGAAATGAAACATTTAAGAAGTTTTAATGAGAGTATAGATCACGATGAGTTAAAGGATTTCGTAGAAAGTTGTTTAGCTTATTTATTGGATGAGGGGTTTCATGTTTTTATTCCTAGAGCATCATTAGATGATGGTACTACTGCGATTTGGTTGGGACTTAGTAATCAATATGCGGTTAAGAGTAATGGTTTCACTTGGGATGATATAAAGGATTATTACATACCATTATTGAAGTTATTATCTAATAGGTATCAGATTATTGGTTTTGGTGAGCCATCGAGAGGTCGTGAAGATTCGACTAGTCAGGTTAGGTTTAGATTACATCAGGGTTATAATGATGATGCGTTTAGGGATTTCCCGTTATATACGGTGGTGAATGATACTTTATTTGGTTCTTATTCAGATAAGAAAAGTATATATTCGGTGGGTATTATAATTAAAGAAAAATAAGATTAGGTATGAAACATTTAAGAAAGTTTAATGAGGGTTTGTCTTCTAATGAGTTTAATGAGTTGAAAGAGTTCTGTGAGAATTGTTTTGCTTACTTATTGGATGAGGGTTTTGAACTTGAGTTGGTAGATAGAAATGGACGTGAGTCAAATGATCCTTCATTTGATGAAGATGCAGAATACTTTTGGGTTGATCTTTATGGTCCGGTTATTACACAACCTGATATTTATGGTGCTGTTCCTAATGATAGTAGTTATAGTTGGAATCAGATAAAGGATTATTATATTCCATTTCTTAAACTGGTTCAGAAAAGATATACATTGACAGATGGTGATTGGAATAAAGATTTGGTTTTATTTAAGATTGAGCAAGGTGCGGATGTTGAAACCGCATTTAAAAGATTTGAGGTTGAAGACGTTATAGATGATAAGATTACATCGGATAGTATTTATTCAGTATCAATAAAAGTAAGTAGTAAAAAGATATGAAACATTTAAGAAGTTTTAATGAAGATGTAAGTCAAGATGATTATGAAGACTTAAAAGAGTTCTGTGAGTTATCATTTGCTTATTTGTTAGATGATGATAAATATCACTTAAATGTTTTTTTGAGAAGACCTAATGAGGGTGTTTTCATACAAATATACACGAATATGAAAGATTCAATGCAGTGGAATGATATATCAAATCATTTTATACCATTTCTAATACTATTAGAAAGAAAATATAATATAGATAAACCACCGATTAAAGTTGATCCTTTTTGTGAACCTAATCAACGCATTCGGATAATGGTTAAAGGTAAAAAAGCTATGTATTTTTCGGTTGATGATATTATAGATGAAAAGTTTTCTTTAAAAGGTAAAATCTTTGAAATAAGTATATTTGTAGGAAGTAAAAAATAAATTAATTATGAAACATTTGAGAAGATTCAATGAGAGTTTAAAAGAAGATTTACAGGATTTCTGTGAGACTTACTTAGCTTATTTGATTGATGAGGGTTTTAAAGTAAGGATTTCAAAGTTTGAAGGAGATGATTATCATCAGATAATGTTGGGCACTTCTGAACAAGCTAATTTTTTATGGTCTGAAGTAAAGGATCAAGTTCTACCTTTCTTACATTTTCTATTTAAGGATTATGAATTATATTGGGATAATGGTGCTGAAGCACCGATGGGTATTGTTTATTATTTTATGGGTTCTATTAAACAAAAGCCTTTAACATTAGAACAAATAAATAATTTACCGGATGATTATGAGATGGCTACTTTATACATTAGGGTTGTTAAAAAGGGAGAAAAGGTTGAAAAAGCTTGGTTTAGAAATTTTTAAATAATATATACATTATGAAGTATTTGAGAAGGATTTTTGAAGAGGTCAATAGAGATGAGTATGAGCAGTTAAAAGATTTCTGTGAGATGTATTTAGCTTACTTATTAGATGATGGTAATTGGCGACTAGATATTTCTATGAGAACTTCGGTTTATCCAAATACTGGTTATTATGACTGTATGATTTGGAGAAGATATGAGACAAATGCTGATGGATCACATAGTTATCCAAATGCTACTTGGGATGATGTATCTGATTATTTTATACCATTCTTCAAGGTTTTAACAGATAATTATGAATTGATACCTAGTGTTGCTCGTAGTATGAAAACGGGAGAGCTTGTTGATAATTTAGTTGAGTTTTCCGGGGCCAACGTACCAAAGGAAAAGATACTAAATGATTTGATACCTGGTAATCAACCGGCCAGAAAAATAAATTTTAAGATAAAACGTAAGATATGAAATATTTAAAGAGGATTTTCGAGAATGATTTATATAAACAGGTTGATGAAGTAGAGTTAAAAGATTTCTGTGAAACTTACTTGGCTTACTTATTGGATGATACGAGTTTTAAATTGGGAGTTTATGATGGTGATGCTAAAAGGTGGGAATCATATATTATGTGGTTAGGTAAGACTTTAGTGGATCGTCGTATTCAACCTTTTCATTGGAATGACATTAAAGATTATTATATTCCATTTGTTACTATGTTATCAAGAGAATATGATTTGAATGATGAAGATTTAGATCAGAGAGGTTCGAGTATTATTATCAATTTTATGTCAGGAAATCAATTATTTTTGAGAGCAGATGAGATTGAGGATTGGGGTGAAAGACTTGTGAAAAGACCTGATTATTGGACTGGTGATGATATAAAAGAGATTGGTATTGTAGTAAAAAATACTATAAAGATATGAGGTATTTAAAAACGTTTGAGTCTGTTGATTTAGAGAATGATTTAAGGGATTTTTGTGAGACTTATCTAGCTTATTTGTTAGATGGAGATTTTGAATTATCTGTTATTTGGAATGGACACGGTTATTTAGGAAGAGAAGAAGATGATTATAATATAAATCTAGTTAAGTTAAATGATTATGGTGCTACTGGTTTTACTTGGAATGAGGTTAAAGATTCTTATATTCCTTTTTTACATATGTTAGATAAGCAGTATGAGATAATGGATGAAGTTGAAGCAAGTAGAAACGCAGGACAATGGGATGTCCCTTGTATTTGTTTATATAATGGTAGTCAAAACTTTTGTGTTTCGATTAAGGATGTTTTATCTGGTGAGCCTTTACCTGGTAGATATGATGATAGACCTTTATTAGAGATTACACTTCAGGTTGGGATGAAAAAGATTACTGAGTCTGTTGAATTGAAGACAGATGATGTAGAGCATTATTTGGTTGAGTTATTGGATTCTGGATTTGAAGGGGTTAGGGTTACTAAAAGTGCTAATAGATATAAGGATGTTGAACCGATGACTGCAGTTTCTATGGAGAGAAAGCTTACTGCTGATGAGTGGCAATCTATTTTAAGAACTGGTATCAAATATGAGAATGTGATAATTGGTGTAAGGTCTGAACCGATGAAGGTATTTATTGCTAGTCAGTTTAAACCACCGGTTCTATTATCTAATTTTAAGAGTGATATATTGAATCAGGTTGAGTTTTTCGCACAGGATGCTGCAGATAAGATTTTACTGAGTTTATCGGATAAATTTGTTAGTAGAAAGATTGTGATGTCTTTTAAGACGGTTACTAACTCAGTTGTGTTAAACGACACTGCAATTAGATTACAGATTATTTTAACTGAAAAAGAAGATACGAAATGAAGTATTTAAAGAAGATTTTTGAGAGTTTAGATAAAGATGAGTTGAGAGATTTCTGTGAGATGAACTTAGCTTACTTGTTGGATAATCCTGACTTTGAGATAAGAATTGAAGATACTGATTGGAAGAAGCCTTCTCGATTTGTTTGTGTTATTTTGTGTAAGACTGTCAATATGGGTCATGAGGTTATGAGAACTAATTTCGAGTGGGGTGAAGTTAAAGATCATGTTATACCATTTATTACTCAGTTACATAAGAATTATAAGTTTGATACTTCTGGTTCTGATAATGGTTCAGTGATTGAAATTCGTCAGAGACATGAATCTAGAGAATTCACTTATGAGAAGTTTATAAGAGTTGTGGATAAATGGTATGAAGATGATGATGAGATGCAATATATTGAAATAATGTTAGAGAACAAATGATATACTTAAAGAGTTATAATGAATCTGTCGGTGGTGTAGATGATGTTAAAGAGTTCTGTTCAAATTACTTGGCAAATCTTTTAGATGATACTACTTATCAATTAAGTGTAACGTGGCAAATGTCTGGTTATAGAGTATCACCATCTTACTTTGTTTGCTTGACAAGAAGTATTAGTTATGATGGACGTACTATAGAGGGTGCTCAAGATATAATTCAGTGGAATGATGTTAAAGATCATATCATACCTTTTTTACATATGTTGATAAGAGAGTATAGTATTGAACCAGCTCGACTTATAGATCAATCAAAGCTAACATATCAAACAAAGAATGTTTATATTGATGATAATCCTAGAAACAGAACGATTCAGTTCAACAGATTCTTACCTGATGTTTATGATGCAGATTTTTATTATATGGATATTAGAAATGTTATAAAGGACGAGGGAGTTCCTGAACAGTTCTATCAAATACAAATACAATTTTACTAATATAATATATAGTTCTATGAAATACTTAAAGTCATTTAATGAAGCTATTGAGCAAGACAACATTGATTTATGTTGTTTTGATTTATATGATGATGGATTTCAGTTATTAGGTTACAACAAGACTGGTAATACTTTAATTTCATTACAGAAAAAAATAGTTAGTCAATTAGATCAGTGGAATGGTCACCCAGGAACAGATACAAGATCTGGGGTTATGTGGGATGAGCATTTAAGTAAGTATCAACCGGGAACTATTACTATAACTGGTGATAATTTTGATAAGATTGAAACTAGTTTTAGACAAACGTGTGGTTGGGATAGAACTAAACCATTACCATTTACTGATGATGAGAATAAACTTATAAGTCAAGTTACTGATGCAGCTAGTATATTGACACATTATAGTGATACTGAGGTAAAAAGAAAAAGAGTTGAAATACAAATTGCTAGTAGAGGTTTACAAAATCCTATGAACTTTCAATATGAAAGATACTTGACACAAATAGAGATAACATTCTTCTTATGAGATACTTAAAGAAATTTAATGAGGCTATTGAACCAGATGAGATAAAAGACTTCTGTGAGATGTATCTAGCTTATTTGTTAGATGATGGTTATGCTTTATCTTTTAGAGAATCTGGTAGAGTAACTCAAATAGATTTTCTTAAACCTAAAACAGATGTTGAACACATAGCAGTGGATTGGATGGATTGGGATCAGATAAAAGATAGTTTCATTCCATTTTTAAAGATGTTAGATAAGCAGTATGATGTTAAGGATAATATGATTTTCTTTCAAACTAGAGGTGCTATACAAGTTAAGATGTGTTTTCAAGATGTTATTGATGATAAAGTAGAAGAAAAGATTTTGAGTGTAACTAAATTTAAGTATTCTACTACGATTAGTTCTGTTAGGGTAGTTGTATTAGATCATAGTGTTGGTTTGTATTCTTGGCAACTTAAAGAAGCTAAGGAAGATTGGAGAAGAAACTTCAGTGATGATGAGTTACAAGAAGTTTGTGATACATTTTTACCTTATCTTTATGATGAGGGTTTTGTTGTATACAACGATGTGCCTACTTATTATATGTTTAAGAAAAACATTATTACACTTTGGAAAGAAAAAGAAAGTAGTAAAGGATTAGAAATTGTACCATTTTATTGGCATGAGATAAAAGATAGGTTTCTACCTCTTTTTGATTATTTGAATAAGAATTATCCGTTGGGTAAAGTTAGATTAGTTCATTATTATAATCCTTGGGAAAGAATAGAGAACAAGAAAGAAGTGGTTTTTAAATCTGATGATGATAAAGAATCTTGGAGTGGACATCCATTTAGTAAGTTTGAAGAGATTATGTCAAGAGATGCTGCTTATTCAAGACCGATGAAGATTGGTGAGATAATTATAGAAGTACAAAATTTAGATGAGTTATGAGATATATAAAGTTATTTGAAGGTTTTAAAGAAGATACTCTTGAATTTACTCAGGATCGTTTAGCTTATCTTATGGATGATGGATTTGATATTACAACAAAGGACATACAAAATGATTTATATGTTATTGGTTGCACAAGAATCTCAATAGTAAAACGTTCGGGTTTCAGTTGGGAGGAGATTACTGATAGATTTTCACCGTATATTTATATGTTGAATAAAGAGTATAATATTTTAGAAGTAGTATTTCATCAAAGTGGTGGAAGACAACACCAATATGATACTAGAAAAGATATAGAAGAGCTTGTAAGTGGTGAAGCAGATCAATATCTTACCAATAAGATTTATTGGATGATAACAATAATAGTAAAGAAATGAAAAATATAAAGTTATTTGAATCTTGGAAAGATATTGTTTTGTATTATGATAATCTTTTAGAAGAGGTAAAGGATCTTACTGAACAATCATTGGCTTATTTAGTTGATGAAGGTTGGGAATTAGATTTTAATATTTGGAATAGCAGAAAAGGTTATATACCAGTTGATAGTAGATGTATAAACATAAGTATAAAGAAAGATGAAGGTACTTCTTGGGATTCAGTAAAAGATAGGATTTTACCATTTTTACAACTATTAGAAAGACGTTATGAATTAGAGGATTCATCACGTAATAGGTCAGATAAACCTTATGTAATATATGATGAAAGTATGAGTGGTATTTGTTATTCATTACAAGATTTATTTGAAGAAGAAGATTTAAAATATTTGATACTCGATAAGATCTCTATAACAATAAATGATAAAAAGAAATGAAGTATATAAAATTATTTGAGACATTTGGTAGATGGTCGAGAGATCAGAAAGCAGAACTACAGGATTATTGTGAGACTAATCTAGCTTATCTTATGGATGAAGGTTTTAAAATAAGAATTGGTCAGAACATTGATAAAACAATGTCAACATTCGGTAATATTTCAATTCAAATAAAATATTTAGGGACTGCAGGTGATACAGAAGAATTTTTTTACACTGATATTAAAGATCAGTTTATACCATTTGTTCTAAGATTAGAAAAAGAATATGATATTAAAAAGATTAGATTTTTAGGACAAGATAATTTTCGTTATATAAAAGATAATTTTGAAGAAGAGTTGGATACACAACCTCTTAATAAAGTATCTTATATTGATATATTTTTATCTGGTGAGAAGGATGGACTTAATGAGAGTTTATCACCAAAAGAAGAACTTGAAGACTTCTGTGATACTCACTTAGCTTATCTTACTGATGAAGGATTCTCTATTGAGTATGAAGAACTTTATGGTGGTCATTGCACAAATATAACAATTAGACATTCAAAGAGAGATAAAAATAAATACTCTCATGATTTTAGTTGGGATGAAGTTAAAAATCGTTTCATACCATTCTTACACATTCTATCAAAAGAATATAAATTATTTAACTTCCATCATGAAGATTTTAATTGTAAAAGAAATCAAGTGGTTTGTATGAGAAGATTAGATGATCTTTTATCTAGTGATTATTATACTTATGAAGATGTTTATTATACTTATGAAGATGTTATTAAAGATACTATAAATGCTGATTATCTATTCTACATAAAGTTAAAGGTTGGTGGTAAACTTAGCTAAGCTTTTTTATTGAATGAGAATAGTTTTCTACTTGACACTTGTTCTAGTGTCAGAAAGTACAATTTCTTTATAATATAAATATCGTGGTCAAATAAGAACATATAACAGTTATCATATTCAGATAACGTATCATATACTTGACCTCTCTTAAATACAATTCTTACATTCCCAGCTTCACCACGGTGAGTAGCTTCATATCCTATGTTACAAATTACTTTCATTTAATATTATTTCAATTTCTTTATATTCGTCTCTTGTTAAACCGATCCAACTGCGACACTTCACGACATTATTTATATGTCGTTCTATATCAGAAGTTTTGTCATCTATGATAACAAAGTTATCAACAAAATTATTACTTAACCATTCTTTTATTTCTATTCCTCTATCTGCTTGATCGATATGAGGTGTGAAATCATAAATTGGGGTTGTTATACCTTGTTTAGTAAAAATCTCTTGTAGCTCTTCTATTGTATGATTTAGTCTCCAAGTAGAAGTAATTACAGGAGTTAAGTCAAAGTCTCTACAAACCTTGTTATATTGGTCTATAGCTATCTTACTCCACTTTGTTTTCCAATGTGGATTTAGAACTCCGTCTATGTCTGTGAATATGACTCTCATTTTTTTTAATTATATTGTAAAGATATGGATTATATTTCGTATATTTGTAAAACAAAACAAAAACATTATGGACTTATCTTTCTTCTTTTTATGTGCTGCTGCGGTAGCGATTGTTTATCTTAGACGTGACAAGTGTCTTCATAATTGGGAAGACAAAAGTGTTGAGAATACGGTTGGTTTAGCTGAATCAAAGTATAAAGTCATTCGTCAGAAGTGTACTAAGTGTGGAAAAAATAACATTGAAAAGTTCCATATAAACTAAAAACATGTAACATCATGATATATAACTAATAATAATATAAATGTCGGGTTTTTTCTCGACATTTATTGTTTAATTAGTTGACTGATTTTTTTATCTCTTTGTTTAATAGTTTGTAACATTTCTAGAATTTTCTCAAAATTATATTCGTAATGATTTTCAAACTTTAAATCTTTACCATAATAAACTCTGATTGCCCAGTCGTAATCTTTATCATAAATTCTTATTAGAAGTACAAGCGGTTTACCATATTGATCTTTATAAATCTCACAATCTCTTGTTTCTTTACAATAAGAAATGATTGCTTCTTTATTTTCATTTAACCAATTATCTTTCTCAAGCTTTGTCATAATCCTAGTTGTTTGAGTTTTCTTTCTCTTTCTAATTCTACGAAGTTTCCCATTAAAAATGGATACTTTTTAATGTATTTTGTTTCTAAAACTTCATTGGCTTCTATATCTTTATGAAGAAGTAAATTTAAAGATCTAGTTATTTTAGTTTTCCATTTTGGATCTTGTAGGTGAGTCCACGGACTTTCGGATGTGAGAACTCTTCGTAGATATGTAAATCTTTTATTGGTACAACCAGGATAAGTAACTACACGAATATATTCCGCGATTTGAATACCGAATAATAATTTTATATTACGAGTATAGATTACATCTAATGGGAATGTTGCTCTTGAGTCAGACTTTTTAGTTTTCCATTTAAAATTTATCATAGTTTATATTCCTAATTCCTTTAACTTTATATCACGTTCTTCGGATTTGTTTACTCTTTTGAAACTATCACTATAGAAACATTCAGTGTAGCCTAAATCATTTTCAATAATATAACTTTCTTCGGAAGAACCTTGTTCGATTATATTATAAATACCGACTTGATACTCTTTACCAGTAGTAAGAGTATCATAGTAGTCGTCGATATAAACAACGGTAAATGTTCCGTATGCAGTTCTATTAGTCATTATGAATTTATCATATAATTAGATAAGTCTTGCCAAGTATTCTTGTAAGAATGTCTAATTTTAGACACCATTATCAATGTTCTAAGGTTCAAGTTATCACTTTCTTTATTCTCTGATAAGAATTTTAAAGCATCTTTCTTAACTGCTAACTCATAGTCTGGTAGGATGTTAGGTAAGATGTATTCCATTCTTTCGATTTTTTCATCAGGTGTCATACTCAAATCAACAGTTAAACTTCTTGATAAGATAGCACCATCAATTTTAGATTTGTCTTTATTAGAAATAAAGATAATTCTTCCAGTGAAGTCAAATGATTGTGGATAAACATCTGCTTTATTCATACGAGCAGACCAAGAGATTGTTCTTTTTTCGTAAGAGTCAAGTGCAGACTTTAAGATGTTTAACGCGACTCTATCTTCTAATACAGAGTCACAGTCGTCAAACACGATTAGCTTACCGTTATTATCATATAGTGTATTGTAAAGACCTCTTGCAGTTGAGTAACCTTTGATAAACATAAAGTTACTTTCATCCACATCATTATCTTTGATAGTTGCTGTTACAGAGTGAGTTTTACCCAAACCTCCTTCACCTGTCACAATTAAGGATGGTGTAATGTTGGTAACTACCATAGTAGTTAAGTCACTTAAAAAGTCAAATTTTTGATTTATTGTAAAGTCTGTAGTTTTTGTCATATCTCTTTTGATTTCAACAAAGATACGGAATACTTTTCGGAAATAAAAACGATTATAAGTATTTAGTAAATATTTCAATAGGAATTCTATGTCCTATATCTTCTTTATTATACTCAAACTCACCTATACCATTTTTCATAAAGTAAGCAGTTGATTTAATCGGATCAATTACATCATCATTTATACCTAATACAACGGTGTGTTTTGCTGGTAGATTACCTAATTCAGTAACTGGATCAAAAGAACGACCTATCACAGCAGGATTGAATAATAAAGTAGGTATACCAGTCATTGTAGATAAACAATATGAGAAGTAACCACCCATTGATGAACCAATAAGTAATTGTATATCTCTTTCTTTTATTTCTTTTAATACAGTATCGAATAACCAAGGGTCTCGATAGTCCATAGCAGGAGCATAAACATTGGACTCACCAAAATGTTTTACTAATTCTACGTTCTTTTCACTGTGGGGTTTCGACTCTAAGCCGTGGAAAAATGCTACTCTCATATATGTATTTTATACAAATTTAAGCAAAAGTTTTATGAAACAAAAATTATATTTTAAGTATAAGTATTATGAGAAAAGTCGTGTTAGTAAGTACTTTCTGTGATACACAGGAAAAATTAGATATTTTAGAAAAGAATATAAAAACCATAAAGTCATATAATATGGATGTTATAGTAATTAGTCCTTTCTATTTAGAAAAGAATATAGTTGAATTATGTGATTATTTCTTTTTAACAAAAGATAACCCTGTTTTGGATTGGCCACAAAAATCAATGTGTACATGGATGACTTTAGATCAAAATAATAAAGCATATAAGTTTTTAAGAACATTCCCAGATTATGGATTTTCTGGACTATCACAAGTTAAACAACTAAGTGATATTGCAATTTCTTTAAACTATGATCAGTATCATCACATCATTTATGATTTAATTATCGATCAAAATGTGATTGATGGATTCTTATCTGATAAAACTTGTAGTGTTTATCCATCAAAGAGAGAAGAAACAATCTGGACAGTTGGACTACATTATATGATTTTCAATAAAGAAAATCTAATAAAGTTTACTTCTCATATAAGTTTAGATAACTATTTACCGTGTAATGGTGACGCATTTGTTTGGTTACATGAGTTACAACCTATTGTTGGTTATCAAATTGAGAAAACTCCAGTAGAAGATGCAATTTACTTTTATCAAGATTTTGACTTTTACGATTATTCACCAACTTCAAGTATTAAAATGTTTGTAGATAAGAATGACTTTAATTTTAATTCAGAATTAGATACAATAAAATTAGTTTTCTATAATACATTTAAAGATATAAAATTATTTATTGATGATGTAGAGACACATTACAATATAAATAAGTTTCTAATTATTGATTTAAAATTTAATAAAGCAAACTACAAGAATGTAGTACTTGAAGTTGATACAATTAAATATGATATTACTAAAGTAATACAAGATATAAAACATAATACACTACACGAAATTGGTTGAGAATATACACTTATGGCACGCGGATCGAGGAACTTACTTTGATCGTAATGTAAATATAATTAGTTGGAGTGATGATTACCATATTAAAGTTGGTAAGTATTGTTCTATTGGAAGAGATTGTAATTTCTTCTTACACGCAAATCACCGACCGGATTGGATTACAACAAGTTCACAACTATGGGGACCGGTTACACCAGAAATAGCTAATATGCACATGAGAATGGGTCATCCTTCTTGTAAAGGCGATATAATTATTGGTAATGATGTTTGGATTGGTGCTAAAGCAACAATTATGTCAGGTATTAAAATAGGTGATGGTGCTATAGTTGCAGCCGGTTCGGTTGTAGTTAAAGATGTTGAACCTTACTCAATGGTTGGTGGTAACCCAGCAAAACATTTAAAGTTTAGATTTACTGAGGATCAGATTGATAGTTTGTTAAAAATTTCTTGGTGGAATTGGGATGAAGATAGAATAAAATCTGATGCAATGATGTTGTGGTCTGATAGTATAGATCAATTTATTGATAAAAATAAAAACTAAATAGAGAACCACCCAGAAGGATTATGTGCTATATAAGATTCTGATAGTGATAAATATATTTTAACTTCTGTTTGATCTGCACCAGCCATATCCATTACTTTATGTTTCATTGTAGGATATTCAATTTTTACTTTAGATAAACATTCTTCAATTTTATTAAATAGTTGATTTCTCAGTTCAGTTCTCTTAGTAAATTCTCTTATTGAACTAGAGAAAGGTAAAGAACTATCTGCTATGTCAATAGTAATATCACAAGTTTTCTCACGTTCAATTGCACCACCTGCTTGAAAATTAAATTTGAAGTTATCTTGATCGATAAAATCAACGAAACACATTTCAATATAATCTTTATCGATTGTATCTCCGTCTATATCTTCAAATAATTTTATGTATTTCATATTATATTTCGTTTTTAACTATTGTAATTGCAATTGATATAAAGTCTCTACTCCATACTCTTTCATCTAAAACATGAAAGTAAGTATCACTAGCAGTAACTGCGTCTTGTCTAACAATCTTTTCAATCTTTGAACCATTCCATCTTCTGTCTAACAAAGATAATAATGTTTCAAAACAATCAGTAATTTTATCTTTAAACTCTTCTGATTTATTATTCTGTGGATAGTTGTATCTTTCTTTAATTCTCACAAGTCTAATATAAACAACATTACATTGATTATAACTATCTGCTAGACGAGTTGTATAATCATTGATACGTGACTTAACTCTTTGTTGTAATAGCTGTCTCTTATACACATCTGACGCTGCCGACGAATAGAGAGGTGTAGATCTCGGTGGTCGCCGTATCA